>Ga0209298_10000158_pt1 | contig 41358 bp, 47 predicted proteins | sample S_140806_EF_Meta_FD_187325 | JGI IMG/M metagenome (GOLD analysis project Ga0209298, IMG submission 187325) | Freshwater microbial communities from Lake Simoncouche, Canada to study carbon cycling - S_140806_EF_MetaG (SPAdes) (version 2) | ecosystem: Environmental > Aquatic > Freshwater > Lake ... | reverse complement strand
GCTGATGATCAGCACCTCATGCCATTCGGGAACCTCGATGCGCAGCATAGTCTTGCCGCGAAAGTCGGCCTCCTCAAACTCCACATAGGCAAGAAGAAACTTCTCGCGCTGCCCGGGCAGGCCGCTGATGTAGACGTTGGGGCCAGGGCCAAGCTTGCCCTCCTTCGGCGTGACAAGCTCGCGCAGCGCACGTTCGCGGGGCAGGGCGAGACGCTGGGCTTCTTCGGCCTCCTTCTTGGTCAGGCCCCTCGTAAAGCCATGAACAACCAGGTCAAAAAAACGGCGAAAGTCAATGCTTGTGGCTCTGTAATCACCACAGAGAAAATCGTACGAGACTCTGGCGTTAAAGAGATAAAGGCTGCTGCCAGAGGAAGGATGGTCGGACATGGTGCCAGAGAAGGGAAATGAGAAGTTTAAGTGCCCGCCTAAATTTTTGACACTTGGGGCCTTGGTTCTTTTTTGATTGAAAAGAGAAAGAAATCTGTATTTTAATTGTTCTCAAATGAAGGAAAGTACAGATCAAACACGTTTTCTCCCTTCTCTCCAACCCACAGACTCGGGTACGGGTTTACATCGTCCCAATTGGTGATGGGCAGACGCAGAATCTCCCTCATTTTTTTGATCTGCTCATCGGTAATATCCTTTGGGTTGAGCAGGTTCTTGTTCTGGGCCGGGTCGCCCATGCCGTAGAACCAGCGGGCGGTGCGCACACGTTGGTCGGGCGCGGCTCGCGATCGAGGCTTGTCGGCCTTGATGGCCATGCGCTCTCTGTATCTTGTGTTGTAGACGTAGACCGCTTCGTTGTCCGGGTCAAAGGCGATCTTGACCGGCTCGTATATTTTCACCTGGCCCGGCAAGCCGCTCGCTGCCACTTCGTCTTCCGGAAGGTTGTTTCGGATCGGGTCAATGCTTCTGCGCCACGCCAGCTCCTTCTGGACCCGTTCCTTGGCACCGCGTCCATAGCCGCAGCGCTCTTCGTCCTCCACGAAGCAGTCGGCGCCGCGCGAAGAGAATCTCTTCATGCTGCGTGTAAATAGCGGACAGAGTGTCGACTTGGGCGTTTTCAGAAAAAAAGAAAGAAAGTAAACAAAAAACATTTTCTTTCTTTTTTTTCTTTCGTTTGCATAAATAATATTAATGATAAGAATGCGTATATTGAACCATAAGAATTGATATTATTCAATGGTCTGCATCTTATTACGGCCATAATTGTAAATAAAATCAAAAAGATTGATGGTCGGCGGGCAGGTATACATGTGCAACATGTACTCTGCGAACTTGCAGACGTCGTTGGCGTCGGTGACGGCCTCTTTGCTGGGCTTGGCGAGATCATCAAGTGAGCGCAGCTGGCTGCAGCGGCTATTGGGCCAGTAGATCATCAAAAGGGCCTTTTCATGCTCCGGGACGTTGGTTATCGGGCAGTCGGCCAGCGGGGCTCGCTTGATGATCTCGCCAAGCGCAGCAAAGGGGATCGACCCGCGCTGCTTGCGCAGAGCTCCGGCGGCGCGCTCAAAGATGACGGCCTGCACTTCCACAACATCAAGAAGAGTTGTGAGAAGAACCACAATCTCTATAAAGAAGCGAGATGTAGCTTCTGCCATCCAATCGGCATGCTCCACACGCTCAATGGCCGCATCCATCACCAGATGGAAGCTGAGAAAAGGAAGATGGGGGACATCAGCGCCAGCAAAGTCCTTCATCATCTTGGTCGCGTCGGCGATCCGCCCGCTCTCAATCAACGCCAGGATCGCGTTGATGCAATCTTCATTGGCACCGCGCGCGGTTTGCAGCACACGATGGTGGCTATTCATTGCAAAAGAAAGAAAGAGAAAGGAAGTGGGGATGTAGGTAAATTTTTGACATCTGGGGCGTACACTTTTGGCTTATTCTTTTTTTTCTTCATTTTTTGGGGAAAAGGACTGTAATGGGAAAAAGAACAACAATGTTCAGGCTAGGCACTGCCAATGATCGAGTTCAGCGGCGCCAAAAGCTGCGTGAAGGCTCCAGAGCCAAAGAAGTAGTCGTGATAGTTGGAGGACTGCGCCTTGGAATAGACTCCGGTCTGGGAGTAGCGGAAATGGCGCGCCATTTCCAACTGGACCGCGTTCGACGAGAAGCCGGTGACGACGGTGAGGCCGGCCGTGTCGTACTCGTCGACGATGGAGAAGGTGCTGGTCTCCGGGAAGACGAGAAGGTAGGAGCCGTTGGAATCGTTGCGAAAGACGGCAATCTTCTCGCCCTTCCAGATGTGCACAATCTCCGTCTGGTGGGGAACGGAACCGATGCCGCGCGCGCCAAAGTGCTTCTCAAGGCGGCTGGAGTTGAGCTGTGCCTTGCGCTCGTCCAGCACCGCCTGGGCCGCTGCGCTCAGCTTCTTCGACTTGCGGCAGGCCTTCTTCAACGGAGGTGGCGTGGCGCCTCGGGAAGAACGCACTGCGCCCTGTGGCGCAGCGCCCTGTGGCGCAGCAAGCTTGTTGGCACCAGAGCGGGTGATGGCCATGATGGTGAGAATGAAGAAAGAGAAAAAAAAGAAAAAGCTGTACTTATTTTTTTTCTGCCCGGCGGACCCACGCAAATTTTTGACATTCGGGGCGGACATTTTTTACTTTGGATATTTTTTATTAAAAAAAAAGAAAAAAGATATAATCTTTTTTATTAAAGAAAGAACGACTAATCCTCAAATAAAAGAATGGCAGCGAAATACGCCTTTCGCTCTTCAAGAGTGAGATGGACTGGAGCTTCCTTGCTGTCGTCCTCCGAGGGCTCCAGGCGGATGGAAAAGCAGCGGTCGTGCTTGGCGCCGAGCCAGAGGATCTCGTCGTTCTGGTGGGGATTGACGGCCTTGGCCGGCATGCAGAGCGTGCGGTAGATGCGGGCGTCCATCTCCTCGGTGATGGTGTCGGGATCAATCAGGTCCCAGCCTGGCCACTCGCAGTTTGTGGTCAGGTTCCAAAAGGCCACGTTCTGGCCGCGGTCGCTGACAATCATCTGCTCCTCCGCGCGCTGGATCACCACACAGAAAATGTGGAAAGGCTGTGCATCGTTGGGCAGCATCTCCTTGACAAAGATCTTCACGCGCTCAAACTCCTCCCGCTGGCCCGGCAAGCCAGAGATGAAGATGCCTGGTCCCGTCGGCTCGTTCTTCTTCGGAGGCGACTGGGCCAGGCGCGCGAGGAGGATGTCTCGGTTGTGCCGGCGGCGCAGACTGTACAGGCTCCGCATGCTCATCAGCACACGGTGCTTGCGGCGATGCACGGGCTCCTCTTGCACGCAGGTCGGCAGGTGTGCGTCTGGGCCGGGATCGTCCTCTCTCTGCCCGCGAGTATCCCATCCTTTCTTGATGTGGGGGACCGGCGTGCGGTTGAGCTTTCCATGGCCTCCCTTGATGCGCGGCATTCCTAGAAAAAAGAAAGAGAATGAGTAAAGCGTGCAAATTTTTGACATGTGGGGCGTGCAGCGTCTTTTTTTTTTCTTTTTCAATGGAAAGAGACTAAACGGGTGTATTATGATCGGGATATACGCCAAAGACAGTCCCCTCTCTATCACACTTTAAAAGATAGATAAACACAGAGATAAACTGGTCGTTCCAGGCCAGATTTTCCAGCTTGGCCACCACGACTCCGAAATCGCGGATGACGCGGAAGTTGCCGATGCTCGGGTAATACACGAAGAGAAAGGCGTGTTGCTGCAGCCACTGCTGCGCGAAGAGCGCCGTGTCGACTCCGTCCATGAACACGAGTTTCACAAACTCATGAAAGGTGTGGCCGTTGAAGCGGTGAAAGCCCACCAGCTTCAGCATCAGCGTGAAGCGGTTCAGCATGTCGTGTGTTTCTTCGTGTGGGGAACGCAGACACTGCAGCACGGCGGCTGCGGTGCCTCTGGGGAGCGGTGCGGTGCGCATTCGAGATGTGAAAATTTCTGTTATTCGGGGCTTGCATTCAGATAAGGAATAAACACAAGAAAACCCCCCTCAAGATACACCCCGCTTGGATTGAGTTTATTTTGATACAAAACGCCCAGCATAATGTCGCCCAAAAACTGGGCGCGTCGCTGCTGCTCCGTCAGCAGACACTCAAAGACGCCGCCGCATTGGTCTGCTGTGATTTCAATCTCATCCAGCAGGTGCTGGACCGTGATAACAGTGCCATTCTGCACGGCCATGAGATGGAAAAAGAACCTGTGGCGGTACCGGGAAAAAGCAATAGATTTTTTGGGCGGGAACACAAAAGACCGTTACAATTTTTTAAAAATTTTAATGGGCATATGTATTTTTGCAAAAACAATCACATCACTTTAATCCACAACAATCACATCTTCTTCTTCTTTTATCTCTTGCGCGTATTTACGCCGGCGCTCGATGCGCGCCGCGTCTCGTTCCCACGAGTCCGCCTGCTTGGGCGCTGCGTCCTGCCCCTCTGCGGACTTGCTGGCAAGCAGTTCTTGTAGCTGCGCAACGAACTTGTCGCGGTGCTCCTCCCGGTTTCGGCGCGCAAACGGAGTCTGTGCGTTCTTAGCAAGACGGTCCCAGGTCGCGATGCGTTCGCGGATGTACTCCTCCGACCCGGTTCGGCCGTGAAGCACGGGGCCGCTGGAGGCGCCAAACCAACCCCTGCGCGGCTGCGCGGGCTCGGCTGGCTGCACCTCTCCGTTCTCCATGTACTGGCGCAGAGGGTCGCAACGCTTGCGCAGGCGCTCCACAAAGTCGGTGTTGATGGGCGCCTTGCGCGCGGCAATCGAGGCCACCATCTCGTCGCCCGTGGGCATCCCGTCGTCCAGGACCACCTCGATGCGCAGAATGTCGACAACACGCTCCGCGTTCCCCAGGAAGGTCAGGGCGTCGCGGCGCAGCGCGCGGCCCTCGGCCTGGATGTCCTGGGCATCGTTCCAGTTCGGGTTGAGCAGGTAGACCCGGTTGACGCGCAGCAGGTTGACGCCCTCGCCGCCGGCGCGCGAGATCAGCATCACCTTGATCTCGCCGCTGTTCATGGCCTTGACGGCCTCCTTGCGCCCCTTCGGGGTGGTGGTCCCGTCGATGCAGACGTAGGCAATGCCCCTCGAGTCCAGCTCCTCCTTGACCAGGTTGATGCCGTTGCCGACATAGCTGGAATAGATCAGAAAGCCCGTGCCCTTCTTGTTGGCCTCGGCCGTGTGCTGCTCAATGTCGTCGCACACAAAGGTGGCCTTCTTCCGCTCGGTGGTGTTGCTGGCGGAACGCTAAAAATATAACAAAAATTAGCAAATTATAAGAAAGTTGCAGTTACATACCTCCGAGTTGTAAAACGCGTTCCTGCTCTTGCCATTCTCCTCCATGGAAGCGAGCTCAATGCGGGCAATCTCCTGGCGGTAGCGGAGCGACGCCTCGGCGTCGAGCTTCAGCTGGACACCGACGCGGTTGGCGCGCGGAAAGCTCGCCAGCCGGGTGGGATCGCTCTCGACCAGGGCCGAGGCGCACGGTGCCAGCGCCTTGGGGTGCTGGCTGGATAGGAAGGTGACCAGCCCGCCAAAGGTCTGGAGCAGCCGGCCGTTGCGTACGACCATGCTGCCCTTCTGCTCAGGGTCCTGCAGCATCGAATCCATGTAGTCCTCGCTGGCAATCTCCAGATCTCCGCCGGCAATGGCGGCGAGCGTCACCAGGTCCAGCGGCTTGTTGACGATCGGGGTGGCCGTGAGCAGCAGGCGCTGGCGGGAAAGCACGGCGAGCTTCATCAGCAGCGTGGTCTTGACGGCGGCGGCGCCCTTGGGGTAGGAGCGGAAGTTGTGGGCCTCGTCCACAACCACAAAGGCGCCGCGGAAGAGCTGGGCGGCCTCGGAGCGCGAGGTGATGCGCTCCTGCCGGCTGATGGAGAGGATGCCGCCAAACCGCTTCTTGAGCTCGTCGATCGTGACAATCTCGTGCGCGGGGCCCGTCATGCCTGCCTCCTTCACGATCCGGTGCGGCCGGTCCGCCAGGCCCAGCGCCTCCACCAGGTGGGTCCAGCCTATTTCCTGCAGGGCCTCGACAAAGTTGTTCTTCAGCGTCTTGGTGGCCACAAAGACGACGCGCTCGGCCATGCCAGTCCAGAGCGCCAGGGCGGCGGCGAGGACGCTCAGGAAGGTCTTGCCTAGCCCCACGTCCCAGCAGGCAATCAGCCCGTGGTTCCGGAGGGTCTGGAAGGCCGTGACCACCTGAAAGTGGCTCAGCTGCCGGATGGTGGGAAGATCCAGCAGCAGCGCATGCCGGCGCAGCGCGTGGTTGAGAAAGTGCACCACGGGGTGGTCCTCCTGCCACGGAATCGGCTCGCAGCAAGCCGCAAGATTGCGGATCGGCAAATCATCCTGTGTAAATAGATTAGGAAAAGGAAACAAACGCAGGTTGCACGCGTACCAAGGTGATGCCAAGCGTCTCCTTGTTGGCACGGTCGGGAACCGAGCGCGAGTCTGGCACGTTCTCGGGCTCCTTGTAGGCGGCGTCCTCTTCCTCGTCCTTCCGGCGACGCCGAAGCCTCTCTGCCTCGCGGGCACCGCTGGACTCTGCTGCGGCGCGGCGCAGCGCAGCAAGCGCCTCTTCAAACTCGGGCGTGTTGGGCTCCGCCACAGGGGGAGACAGTCGCGGCCGTGTGGCCGCGGGCAAGTCAGAAGAATCCTCGCTCTTCCGCTTCCTCGGCACCTTGATGCGCACAGAAGAAGGAGCAACCCCAAAAAGATCCTTGCTCTCTTCCATCGCACCGGCCATCTCGGCCGCGGCCGCAGCAGCGCTCACAGGCTCGGCCATGATAAAAAAAAGTGAGAGGCTGGGCTAAATTTTTGACACTCGGGGCCACCAAAATTTACTTGTCCGCCGGGCATTTTAAAAAGATTTTTATTGGTGTTTAACTCTGAAAAAAGAATCTTTTTAGGCTTGCAGCACACGCCACAGAAGCTGCAGGTCTTCCGGAAGGTCAGCCCCACAGAGCTTGTACCGCTTAATGCAGAGCACCTGCGCCCATCGACTCTGAACGCCCAGTGATACGAGAATCTGGTGATTGTACGCACACAGTGTCTGCGGGGAAGGGAAGTTTAGATAAAAGAATGTACGGTGGGCACGACTTACCGTCTTATCGGGCACAAATTTGGTCAGCATCGCATCCATCACATCGGTGTGGCCAAGAAGAGCAACATCTTGAAGATGCCATGCCAGTTGATGGCGGTCGCGTGGCTGGAAATTCGGGTGCTTAACAACAGCCACAATGTTGGCTTCTGGAAAATTACGTCGCTGGATGCGAATTGCATCCTGGCACTTTTTTAAAAAAGAATAAAAGTCAACAAACACTTACAAGTAATTGTTTTTTGCACGTACCGATCTAAACATGTTAGATAGCTGATCGCGCGTCGTCGTAGCGTCCAGAATCATGTTAAACAGGTCTCGGTTGCACACAAAAGACGCAAATCCAAACGCATCGAACTGCGCTTCCAGTGGAAGCTGGCGCAGCAATTCAAGTGCATCTGTCATGTGGACCGCGACGCGGTGCAACGGCAAAAACCTCATCATTCTGTCGGTGAGCATCATAAATGTTGTGATACATTGCCGGAGTTCCGGCATCTCATCCGTCAGATAAGCAGGTGTAAAGCCACGCACCTCTGCCCATGCACTGACAAAACCCCTGAACTGCACATGCCAGGCATGCAGAGCTGGGGTAGGCGTCCAATTATGAGCAAAACGCCTTGTCCACCGGCGAACAAACAGAGAAATAAAACTATTGTCCCGTGCCATCTCACGATGAGCGCGAGACAGTCCAGAAAAGGCAATAAAGGTGCACAGAAACATGCGGTCGCACACACGGGCAAGCACAAGAAGCCACAGCTCCACTGGAAAGTTGTTCCACAGGCTGGCCCGTGCCAAACGCGTCTGCATGATGGGAAAACGAAAGTGAATGGAAATTTTTTTGGGGCCAACGGTTACATCTGGTTCTTTTAATTTGTAAATTGGGCAAAACACTCTCTACTTCTTAATTGCCCACTTCCTGTTGCCCATATCCACGATTTTATTTGCGGCAATCAGCTCGTTGATCAGCCCGCCGTCCCGGTTGAGCTCGTAGGTCTTGTCGCGCAGGCTGGCGCCCGCTACCGCGTCAAAAAGCGATCGGTTGGCCTTTAGCAGGTTCTTCGAGCTCAGCGCAGAGGGCTGCGCAGCAACGGCAGCAAGGAACAAGGCCTCCAGAGAGAGAAACGGGGCGGTTGTCTCTGCCTTGACGCGCTTCGCAGGCGGGCCCTCATCTTCTGCCTTTGGCGGCGCAGCCTTTGGCGGCGCCAAAGGCTGCGCTGCAGGCGCTACCAGCGCCGCCTTTGGCGGCGGCAAAGGCTCCTCTGGCGGCGCCAAAGGCTGCGCTGCAGGCGCGGTGATCATGGCGCCGTCGGCGGGTGCGCAGATGATATAGTCCTTGCCGAACCATTCATCACGGGGCAGAGATGCCTGCTTGGTGACGCTCTTGCTCATGCGGCCGGCGCCTTCGCCCAGCGTCGGAACCGGTGCAAGCTTGCACACAATGGAGTGGTCGCGCTCCGTGTACTGGGTGCCAAGGAGGCGCGCGGTTGGCGGCAGAATGGGCATCATGCAGCACTGCCAGAGCGCTCCGTCGTAGTGAATGAGAGATTCCATCCACACGGCGATGCACTTCTTGGCGGCCTGCGTGCGGCACACAAAGAGGGTGACCTGCGCGCCATCTTCAAGGATGTAAATGTCGACGGGCTCGTAGGCGTCGTAGCAGCCTGGTGCACCGATGAGCAGCCACCGGCTGCGCAGAGCAGCAGGGACGGGAGGAAGGATGCCGGCGCGCAGGTTCTTCAGCGCAAGGCGCTTGAGGGCCGCCATATTGGAGAATGAAGCCAGAATTTGCAAATTTTTGACAAGTGGGGCATGTTTATCATTTTATTTAAAAAAGATTAACACAGGGTAACGTAGATGGTAAAGCGCGCGGGTTGGCCGTAGCAAAGACGGTCCGTGACTGCGCAGCGAGCCACTGTGCGCTGTGCGTTGTTCTTCAGCACAAAGTCAAAGTGACCCGGGCCCTCGGCCTCGTCGCCAGTTTTTCCGAGCGCCGCGCGCTTCAGCGCTGCTTTGTACGCCTTGAAGCGCGTTTGGCACTTCTCGCTCTTCTTCTGGCTGTCCACAAGGCGAAAATGCAGCAGGGACTTGAGGTATTCCGGGTTGTACGCGTGCCCCGGTTTGCCTTGTTGACAGCGGCGCCAGAGCGCAATGCCCTGCTCGCTGATGCCCTCCATGAGCTGCGGCTGCGCGGTTGCAACCAGCGCGCGCGTGTAGCAACTGAAATCCTCTGCATCTTTCCGCGCACGCACAGCCATGGCGCCAAAGAGAAAAAATGACCGAAAATTTTTTTCTTTCTTTTTTTTCAGTGTTGAACAAAGTTTATTTTTTCTATAAACGAGGAATCAAATCACCAAACATGCCCTCGCGAAACTCCCGAAACTTCTTGGCCTTCTCCGGGCGCAGAGTCTGCACGGCCTTGCGCAAGCTCCTGGCCGTCTTGCTCGCGTTTTCGCGAGAAAGATAGCAAAAGCCCAGCGTGTCGTCATGGTTCCACAGAAGCAGAACCACAATCTTGCCGGTCGTGCTCTTCTGTCGGGCGGTCATCACCTGCTTCGTCTGCAAGCTCCGCATGCCCTGCTCGGGCGTCAGGCTCCTCCTCTTGCAAAAGGCGTCAAAGGCCACTTGCGGCTCAAACCGCTTGGTGCCGGAATCGCTGTCCGAGGAGTCGGGCTGATTCGTCCACAGAAGGGCAGGAGGCTTGCGCGGATCCTGGGGCAACTGTCCGCTCAACAGGGCGCGCACAGACGCTGGCATCGGCGGCATCGTGACAATCAAAGCAGGCGGCTTGCCACCGGCGCCTCGCTCGTTGGCAATATGGTGCCAAGGCACCGCTGGGATCGTCGGCCAATGCGACATGGTTGGAGTGTGGAGTGTGAGAGAGTCGCAGAGAGAAAAAAGGGAAAGGGTGCTACCCGAGTCCGGTCAATTTTTGTCTTGCCGGGCAAATGCCATTTTTGGAAAATCGGACAGACACAGGTTTATTTGAAAAAAGGACGGAAATTAGATTAGCGGCATGCGTTCATAGGGCGGCTCGTCATCCCAGTTCTCAGGGCCCACGTCCTCTTCCAGCTGCAGTTCTTGGACAAGCGCCTTGACGTTGGCAAGAAAAGGAGTGTCCAGCGGTATGGGCTCCTCCTTGCACACGATAAACAGGGCCGCATTCACCATGGGACACAGGACGCTCAGCGTTGGATCCTCTTCCAACATCTCGCGCAGCGTCTTGCGCGGCGCCTGCACAGTTGCAAAAATAGCGTCAAGCACCACCACCGCACGCACGAGATGGCGCACACCCGTCACCTTGGGCATGTACATGTTTATATGATAAAAGATGGCCGCTGTCAGCCAGCGGTCGCGCTCTGCGGTGTTAAACACCGCAAACAGGCTCATCACGTTGCGCACCGCCAGCTGGAGCTCGTGGTGCGCAGCGTTGTTCGCCTCGGTCTGCTCCGGCGGCAGGGTGATGATCGCCTCGTAGAGCCACGCAAGGCTGATAAAGCTTCGCGCCACCAGCGTGACGTTGACGGGCCTGGCCGTGCTCAGAAGCACGATAAGGTCGGCCGTGATCGAGTGCAAGTTCGGATAGAACACGTACTCGGAGTGCGGGGTCACGAAATTGATGTTGCACCGCTGCAAAAAGCGGTCAAACTCCTCCAGCCGCTGCCTGTTGACCGTCATCAGCGAGCGGGTCAGGTTCCGCATCTTCTTTAGACGCTCCTCGGCCGGCATGCTCGCATAATTCGCCATGCTGCCAAAGCCGAGCGGCAAGGCTGCAAACTCATCCGATGCTTCGGCCATCCCGGACGGAAAATGAGCGGAAAAATTCAAAGTCGGACCAATCTTTTTTCCGGGAAGTTTCCCGGGTACAACGGAAAGTTTTTTATTTTCCACTCATTTTTCCCGGTGCAATTTTTTTGATTTTCTCTTTTTTTATTTTTTCCATTTCCAATGAACAGCCAGGAGCTGTTCGAGCCCTTTGCCGTGGGCGACCGCGTGACGTACAGACGCGGCGCAAGCGGCGCTATCTTCTTTGGCACCATAATACGCGTGATGCCAAAGGCCATCCGTGTTCGGTTTTGTCAGACCGTCACAGAGGTGCGTGGCGACACTTTCTTATACAAAGGCAACTTTCAGGAGGTCTCGACCGATTCACGGCTCGAAACCAAGCTGATGACCTTCCGATGGCTGCCGAGCCGCGGTGTTTTCGGCATTGCCAGCAAGAACCGGCGATGCACGCACACCATCACAAAGTACGACCCGGACGGCTACAGTGCCGATTAATATTTTTTCTGAAAAATGTTACAAGAATACACGCTTGTAATGGGAAAAAGAACAATCAAGGAAACACAATCTCAATCATCTGCGCCGGGAAGGTCGGGAGCGCACCGCGCTGCAGCGCCGGAAACTCCGTTGTGCCGTCTCCCGTGTAGGGCACCACAGAGACCTCCTGCAGGCGCTGGTTAGCGCCCATGTCACGCATGGCAATGGCCAGCGGCCCGGAGTGGCCGGGCACGTTGGTCGCCTTGATCATGCCCACAGCGGGAACATGCTGCAGCAGATCAAAAATCAGCGTGTCAACTGTGTACACGAAGGCAGCATCGTTCTTCTTCATCTTCTGCGCCGTGGCCCGCAGAACCTGCAGGGCCAGATGGAACAGCTCCGTGCTCATGTTCCCGGCCTGGCGAAGCGTGCGGAACTCGCCTTCTGGGTCCTCTGGCGCGGAAACGTCAAGCGGCTGCGAACAGTGCAGCGTGACCGGGACCCACTCGGACACCGGCTCTTCGCTCGCCGCGCGCTGCGTCTCCTGTCGCGCCACGTGAGCGCGCTCGGCATGCGACGCACGCCGCCGCGCGCGCCGAGCGTCAGGGTCCTTGTTCTCCTTCTTGATGTCGGTGCGGCGGCTCATGTTGGTGGGAAATGGGCAAAACCAGCCTCAAGTCCGCTTTTAAAGGGGGTGGAACCGGACACGGGCAAATCCGGATTTTTCCGGGCAAAATCAGAATTTTTCCGGGTAAAATTTCTTTCTTTTGTTTTCTTTTTTTAAAAAAAATAAAGGAAAAAGGCGGTGTAATGGAGAAACGAAATGATCTCAAGCATCACTAAGAGTAATCACATAGTCATCATCATCGTCGTCATCATCATCATTGTCCTTTTTACCTCCATGTCGCTTACGGCTTTCAGGCGCGTTTTGAGTGCGTTTGCGCTTGGGAGGAGTGGTGGGCGAGTAGCTGGGCGACGTCGGGTCGTAGCTGGGCGACGTCGGGGTGTAGTTCGGAGCATCCTTCGGCGGCGCAGGGCGAGCCGCAGCGGGCGGCGTACGCCGCCCGTAATCATCGAGTTGCTCAACCAGGGCGTTTGCCGGCAGCGGAAACGGCAAAGGCTCCGCTGGAAGACTGTCACGTCGGGCGTAGTGATACAGGGCCTTGAGCGGCAAGCAGGTCTCGCGGTGTTTCTTGCCTGTGCCGCCGCACACCTCAAAGCACAGGCATGGGACACGCGGGCAATCATGCGAGATGGCAAAGCGCAGTGGGTCTGCAATCGCGTCGCCGCAGAACCGGCAGGTGCAAAGCCGCAGGAGATCAAAGGCAGCGTTGAGGGCGGCTCGGTGTGGCTTGCCATCCTTGTTGGGCTCCGAGTCGCCGCAAACGGGGCACTTCTTCATCTCCACAACACAAAATTGGTGGAAAAAGTGTGCGTGGCACCCGTCCACCGAGCACATGGCGTCGGGCGCCAGCAGCTCGAGGCAGATCTGGCACGTGTGCTCCGTCTGCACCACACGAAACGCATCGGCAAGCTTCTTTTGCTGCGCACGGATGGCCGCACGCTGCTCTGGGGTCATCTTGTTGTGCTCAAAGATGAGATCGCGCAGATAGCCGCCGGTGCCGACTGTGCCGTCGTAGCTGTCGGCTCGCGCCACTTTGCCGTAGTAGCTGCTGACGGCGCCCGTCTCGTCGTCGTCGCTGTCGCCCATGGTGATAGGGTTCTGATAAATTTTTGACATTCGGGGCGCGTACTTTTTTCATAAAAATCGGACACTTTTATTTTTACCGGGTAATTTAAAAAAACAGGACACTGTAAATTTCTTCATTTCTTTCTTTTAAGCGGAGATCTTTCCGCAAGGCCAGATTGCTGGCACCACCACGGCTGGATTGTCAAAACTCGCTCCCTTGTCTACATAGAGCGATCGCATGCCGTTTCTATGGTGCAGCTGCCTTTTCACCAGTCCAGCCCACGGATCTTCGCCATAAAACTCCTTGCGAATTAGCACCCACAGCTCCTGTGGCATGCGAGGTAGCCGCCGCCGACCATCCATGCGTCGCCGGCCACAGATTGTCAGGATCAGGATCTTCTCGCACCAGCCTTTCATGAAATCGCGGATTGCATTCAGAATGAGCAGGCCCGGCGGCAGCTTCTTGGAAAGCGCCATGGTCCGAAAGTACGGCGGAACCAGGTTGCTGCCGTCGTCAAGCGTCTGCACCCTGATCGTGGCGAATTCAAACGGCGGCAACTGAAATATAATCTCATGATGCAGCTTGCATGCCACAGCCGGCACCGTTGCAAAGGAAATATGAGACACCTGCGCTTGCCGTGGCCAGTGCTCTGGCAGACCGTGCACCTGGCACAGATTCTTTATCAACACCTTCGGCGCACACAAAATCTCCAGGCTTGGCGGCAGCTCAATCTTCACGCTGTCGTCTTGCCATCCCTGCCGCACCACCCTGAGCTCTCTCAGCGCTGGCACATGCGGATGCAGGCTGATGGTGCCCTTCTCCAGCGTCACCTCAAGCACTGTAAGATATAGGAATGTTCCACTCAGAATAAAGTTGTGCCACGATTTGCCCTGCAGCACCAACTCCTCCACATTCTTCAGATTCCCGCCGTCCAGCCTGCCGTCGCTGTACTCATCCACCATCACCGACAGGGTCTTCACTCCGTGCGGCAGCGACGGTACACCGGTGGGCAGGGCGTATCTGCACCGGTCCAGCTTCACATGGCGCACGCTCGATGGCAGCGACAGGAGCACCGAGACAGATGCCTTGCTCACCTCGATTGTCTTTAGATGCGAGACGTGGTCATTGGCCAGCCGTGCAATCCGCACCCCGGGCCAAAACCCCTCGCTCCACGCATCTTCCAGATTCACCGTCTTGCGGCCCGACGGATCAATCTTCAGCGTTGACGCTGCGCACACCAGCGAGTGGATCGCGTCGCACGGCTCCAGCTTCCGTTCCACCAACAGCTCCCTCAGCGCCATCTTTTGCGCCAGCTCCCACATCGCCGGCCGCGTAAACGCGGCAAAAACCTTGTGCACAAGCACGTCCCGCAACTCCAGCGTTATCGGTATCACGCTAAAGGGCTCGAGAACCGTGCTCTGCAAAATTATCTTCACCGTCTCTGAATCGTACCCGACGTGGCCGTCCGGACACGCCATGATGGACAGCACATTGCCGGGGTTCTGGTCGACGCGAAACCACCCGGACATCCCCGGAAATGGGCGGGTATTTTACGACTTTGATTTTTTTTCTCACAATTGCCGGGGTTTTTCGCGCCGCTTTTATATTTGCCGGGTTTTCCCGGCAATGCTGTAGCCCGCTTTGGAACCTGTCGGGAAAAACCCCGCAGCGCTGGCTTTTGTCTGCGGCCCGAGTTGCCATTTTCAAAAGAGAGGGGGCACGGGGGAGAGAGAAGCATGGCATCTGTACCTTTCTATCTGGAACCGGGCTACAACGGCTCTACACTGGATACCATTCACGGGGTGGGGAGCATGCAAGAAGCTCAAGCTCACATGAAGGCGCTTGCCTCTCGCACCTACATGTGCATCAAATTTCACACACCGCGCCCATCACCAAACGGCAGCGGCTTGGAGTTTGCAACTCTGCAGGGACAGGGGAGCTACTCGGCGGCGTACTACCCAAATCCGGGAATGGTTGGATTCATTTGGAACGTTTGTTAACTTCCTTGGTCTTATCTCAATACACTCAAAAGTTTGGTCATTTTCACTCGGCTTGGAAATGAATTCGCACTCTAATGAACTCATCGAGATGTGCACAACAGTCCAACAAGAGTCGATGCGCTATCTAGAAATAAGGCACTGTTACGAGAATGCGCAAGCGCTGATCGAGGCCTACCAGGAAAACATTGTTACTCTGCAGTCGCGCTTCACACAGAACATGGTGAATCTGTTGGCACAGAACGAGACCATTTTTGACGACACGCGAGTTCTTCGGGCGGTCAGTGACATGCTCGAGACGCTGTACATGTCTCCCGGCAAGACTGCACTGTTGGCGGCTCTGGCAAAACGCAACGACGTGCTTTTGGCTCGCGACCCAGAGCCAGGCGCAAAGCGAACTTGCATTTAGAGTTGAATGTTCTCTCTTGTATTAGAAATCAATCAAACCACCTCCTCTTTCTTCACAACAACCAAAGTACAATCATCCTTCAGCTCACAGCGCACAGGGGGACTCAGAGCCTGGCCGTACGCGTTGAGCTGGTCCATCGATGCGCACAGCCGCTCGCGGAAGACGTCCACCACCAGCGTGTCAGTGGCAACGCCGTCAAAGCCCTCGAGCTTCGAAGCCACCAGCATCATCAAGCGCACAAACAGGAAAGAGCCAAACTCTTTCGTGTCGTCGGCGCGAGCGAGCGACCCAATCACGAGAAATGTTGGCAGGCCAAGTTGCTTTCGCTGGCGTCGGGCGAAGGCGTTCGGGTTCTGGATGTTGCAGAACGAGTACGCGCACACGGGCTTCTGCTTCGTATCGCCAAGGGCAGGAATCGCACTGTCTGACGACGCCTGGTCTCTCGGGATGATCTCGGGAAGACCAGTTTCCTGTTTCATCCGCACACCCAACCAGTCGTATGACCCGGCCGGAATCTTGGAAACGACGTCCAAGACCAGGGCGCAAAGCGCTTCCAGAAAGGCCGCTCCGTCCTTCGTCGCGCCCCACGCCAAGACCTCTGCGCCCGCCATGCCTGCAAGAAAGAAAATGAGAAAAATAGGAAAAATCTGCTTTTTGTACTGGTACACGGCGTTTAAATTTTCGACACTCGGGGCTTGTGTAGACATAATCGTTTATTGAAATAACATCTACGATTTATAATGGCGTAGTGTCAAGACGCGCCCTGCTACAACTCCCTCATAATGCCCCGTCAGACGGTTAAAGCTAAAGTGCAGATTTTTTGTGCCTGTTAAAAGTGGAACATGTTTTATGGGCATGGCAAAGTTGTAGTGCATCCGGCAGGATGCAGTTTTCTCGTCGTACACCAGACTTGCGTCACACAGCTGCACCTCAATCTTTTGCTTTGTGACCACGATCACTTTGCCAACAAAAGTTTCCCCTGCACGGACACAGTCGCCGGGCAAAAAGACAGTGTTGTCTTCGGATGAAATCATGGTAAATGACACGGCAACCCAGCGTAAAAAAGAAGGAGATTTTTACCGGTCTTTATTAAAAATAGATTCTACGGGTGTACATTACGAAACTCCGCCACGCTCTGGTTGTTCAGGCCCCGCCAAATCGCACGTAGGCCAGGCAAGCACGCAGCGGGGCACGTCGAGTAGACGCGCGAATCAAAATCGCTCATGGCGTCAATGGCATAGGCCATGTTCCACGGCATGTCACTCGGCCGTCTGAAAGTTGCGAGCCCAAGCGTGAGATAGTTCTCGCGCGTTGCGGTGCCGTACAGCATGCAAAGCGTGCGGACCAGAGTCTGCGCCTCTTGCGTCTCGAGCGAGAGCTCGCTCAGCTGGACCGCATTGTTGTGCGCTCCTCCTTGCCGCGCCAGAACAACGTTCGTGGCGCCCACGAGAAGCACTCGGAGCGGACCAAACGCCGCATCTTCAACTGCTCGGAGCAGCTCGCTGTCGATACCGCGACGCCGGTAAAACGGGTCCCTGTTCAGAGGAACGCGTCGGCGACGCTGTCGCCGAGCAACATCGTCATCAGAAGCAGAACTCTCCTCCGATGTTGGCGTGGAGGGCGCCAGAGCGTTGGTTTGCGCTGGGGGCCCCAGGGCACGCAGCACCGGCAGGTCATCTTCACGGTCGGACATGACGCGGAAATGAGTGACGAGTCCGTTGCCCGTATTTTTTATGGGGCGGACATTTTACCCGGTCTGTCCTATTTTACCCGTCACGACCGCGGTCGGTTTCATTTTCCCATGAAGATCCCAGCTGTCAAGACCGGCCCTGCCGCCGAGGATGCTCCTGCTCCACTCATTCTTCCTTCTCTGCTTGAGATGGGAGATGTGGAACTTATTGCCAAGGGCGCGGGCGCGAGTCTGTATCCATTTTTTTGGGTGCCTGACCGTCTGGTCAGTGAATTTGAGGAGATGCTCTGCGCGCTGCGGGACGAGCTTACCGAGCCATCCTCCATCCGCGGGTCTTTTTTGCAGTGTCTCATCGACCATGGGATGCAGATGACACCCGAGACGCAGGAGTCGACCCAGGCCTTGCTTGATGGGTGGAGGGCGCACCTGTCGTTTGGGATGCTGGCTTTCATTTCCATGCGCACTGTTTTGTGCAGCAATCTGCTGGCCAGTCCGCTCCAGACCATGGCCATCGTCATTGGGCACGAGACGCTGAACATGACGCCAGTTTCTGCAGCGGAACGCGCCGTTGCCCGCGAGAGCGGGACCGCTCTCGCTACAGCTCTCCGCGAGTTTCTGCTTCACAACACTCGTCAGATGGGTGAGCTGCTGCACATGGTCATGGCGCTGCGCGAAGAGACAATCTCGCCGCCCGGCGCTGGCACCTTCATTGGATGTCTCAAGGTCCACGGGTTGCATTTCCCGTCTGCCGATGACGAGGCCCAGCTGCAGGCGAACATCAACACGCTGAAGGGTGTTGTCGGGGCAATGGCTTTTGCCGAGTTTTGCCATACCCTGATGAATAACACTGCGGTGCACATTCTCAACTAAAATAAACGTCTTTTAATCTAAATACCGCTAGGTCAGACAGACGGTCTCGCATTGCAGGATGGATGTGACAAAAAGAAAATTGACAGCCAAAAATAATTCCGGGAAATTTCCCGGTTATCCCATAAAGAGAAAATAAAATTCAAATCCGCTCAGAACCCGCATCCTCTCCATCATGGAACACCCGGATTTCACCTCGGGCGAGCCGCCAGCCAAGATGCAGCGACAAAACTCTCAGGAGGATCAGCCGATGGCCAATGAACCCGAGAAGCAGGCGGACGACGAACGCCAGGAGGATCAGCTGATGGCCAACGAACACCAGCAGCCGGCGAATGAACCGGCTACCCACGAGCAGGTTCTTGACGCTCACTACGACCTTGTCGAGCTCGGCCAGTTTTTTTATGAGAATGGATTCTTCTTGATGAAGAAGATGAACCTGTCGGCCGAACAAGTGGCTGAGCTTTTGCGCATGTGCGCGGAGAATCACACGGCAGCTTTCATGACCTGCCGATGGCCACAGGACCGCAGTATTGAGCTGCGCGAGATTGACCCGAACGTCTATGTCAACGTGCGTGAGGAGCTTGCCGCATTCATTCTTCGGGTCAACCCGAATGTCCGCCATCTGAACCCCTCGCAGAAGGTGCTGTTCAACTTTCTCAAGCATGTGAGCAAGCACTGTCACATGGAGGTGAGCCCGAACGTTCACCAGCGCGTGCCGTTTGATCCTGCCGACTGTGTCACCACCGAGCTACTGCCCCCAGGCTTTGCCCGCAGCGTGGTGATGGCGATTGCAAGCGCTGCGCTGGACCAGAGACTACAGAACGCCCGTGCGTTGTGCAACGAGGACCTTGCTCTTGGCGGCTTCTTCCAGACGCCTGATCTGACGACGTTTGGAGCGCCCGAGTTCTTTGCGCATCTTCCTGTGATCCTCAGCCATCTGGGCAAGGCGATGTTTGCGCTGACGAGCAACTCTGCAGAGGCCGGCTACGCCTACGGCCGGGTGTGCCAGGTCTTGCATGCCTTCTGTGTCAACATGTCGACCACATCGGCCACGCGAATCCTTGACATTTTGTCCGCGTAGACTTTTTTCTTTGTCTTGTTTTCCCACCGAATAAATCCCTTTTGTCGAAAATTTTCAGTGCGTGACACGGCGTGACAGAACCAGCGTCGAGCGCCATGGCAGCTGCCTCGTCTCGCACATTTGTGCCGCTGCCCATTGGCCGGTTCAAACTAAAGATATCGCCCAAGATGCAAATCATTGCTCGATACTTTAAAACAGAGGACGGGCGCAAGAAGGTGGTGCTCTACCAAGCCGTGGACAGTCCCACGCGCACAGACGATGGGAACTTTCACGGGTGCTGCTACTTCAAAGCCGACATCGAAGCGTCTCACAACTTCAAGATTACCTATTTCGAGATGTCGCCCGACGACGAAGTGTGGATGCGAGTTTTGGATTTTAAAGAGAAGGCGATGAAGGAAAGCCCAAAGGAGGCCAAAGATGAGATTGTAGACTAAAGTGCGTGTATTTTGTTTTATGTTCAACGCAATACACGCTTTAACCACCATCCTTTGTCTTAGCAACAAAACACGTAGAGGAGAATGTTGTCGGCGCGCTTTCATGCTGTGCGACCACACGCGCTTGGCTGTTGTCTTGTCGGATAGACCCTTCAGCCGTCGCTGCCGGAACGCGTCGCAAAGCGCAAGGCCTGGTTTTCCCATGGAAAATGAGGACGCCCCGCTTGTCAAAAATTTGTTTTGGACAAAAAATAAAAAAGAGGACACGCGCCACCACGCGCTTCATTTTTTGCCTCCACCAGGATGAACACCAGCCTGCCCTTCCAAGTCAGCCTGGTGTACAACAACCCACGACGGCAGTATGCCATCAACCGATCCCGTGACGACTTTGCCAGTGGCGTTGTGAAGGGGGCTGCCCTCTGGGCTCGCTGCAGTCAGCAGCTTGATGTGGCCAATGTGACGGCTACGGTGGAGGGGCAGCGCACCTTCATCGAAAACAACAGGCAGCGAAAGCAGGTCGACATCATAGTTCACGACAAGACCGGCATTGTCCAGCGGATGAGTATTTTCATGCCCGCTGGAATTCACGTGGATCTCTCCACGCGCCAGAACAAGAACGTCCAGGATGGCAACATCTGCGTGCCTCTGTTCTTCTCTGGCCCATCGAGAAAGAACGAAGGCTGCATTGCGTTTGCGTTCTACAGCCCAAACTACACGCTGATTGCCCACAAGGAGTTTCCGATTTACTCCAAGCCCACCACCTTCAAGGACAACGCACGTTTTCGCGGGCGCTTGACCCCCTACGACCGGCCTGTGCGAGCCAGCAGCGAAGAGCCACTCGCCGACAGCCGACTTTTGCAAGTCAAGACCGAAGAGCAATTCGCTGTCGTGGATCCAGACGAACTGGCCTACGGAGAGGTCACTGGTCTGGATGGCATGATCGCGCAGGCTGCGCCGGCACCCGTGCCAGGTCAGTCGGCGCCGACTGACCTTGATGAAGTTGCTATTGCTCTTACAGCGTTGGCGGGTATGAATGGGGTGTCGTTTGGATATATTCCACAACAAAACATGTTCTGTGTGGGGCCAATGCCTACTCTTGATTAAATACAATTTTTCATCTTGTGGATATATGGTTCAAACAAGAGGAATAGTATGCGTGCATGGAATCTCGGCTGCTACGGCAGGTGCGACTTGCCGTTTGCCTTTTGCAGACTTGGCTGGGCAATATGGCTGCATCTAACCCAGAACTCGACGAACTGCGATACGCAAGCGAGGAATCGCGGAGAAAAGCCACAGACCCTGCCATAAAGAACAAGACCTCGTTGATAGAAGACATCAGCGCGTTTATTTACATCGCAACAGAGCTCAAAGAGATTATTTCACACATCTGCCCTTTTCAAGAGGATGCGCTACAAAAAATATCCCTACACTTTGAGCGCGAGTGTACGCTTCTGCATGGACTACTTGATGAGCTTGTAAAGATGGCGTCGCACAAAGAAGAGGCAGAAAAGCTATATCTCGTCAGAAGCAAAAGTTCATACGATCAAATTATAAAGGCCCAAACTGTCCCACTAAGCCAAGAAAACCAAAAAACGCTGTTTGAGAAGGTTCTGGCAAGCGGTTTTCTCGGTCCAAAAATCAACACGCACCTGGCAGACGACCAGTCAAAGCTAGCAGAGGCACAATTAAAAATACAAGAATTAGAAGAGCAATTGCGCGACAAAAGTGCTGCATTCACGATGATAGCCGAGGCTCGTAACAAAATTATCAGAGAGCAGAAAGCAGAGATTGACGCGCTTAAAGCGCAGATCAGAGCACCATCATCGCCGTCGGCCAGCTCTCCACCGGCCGGGCGCAAGAGCAATATTCCAGGTGCCGCAGTCGACCCTGCACTTACGCCGAGAATTTCGTTTAGTACAGATGAACGGCCTGCTGTTGACTTTAAAGATATGCAGAAAAACGCAAGAAAATGGCTTGCAAAATATAATCTCCAGACAAGTATTGCCGGCCTTGTACATGAACGTACCATTACTATACGTACGAAGTTGCTGGAAAGACGAGCGCACAAGGTCGGCGAAGTTTTTTTTGCCAACTTACCACTCCTCTCGACGGACGAAGCCGCAGAGCTTGCAGCGTTGTTTGGCGCTTTATGGGCTTCGGTTGCCGTGCTTGCCAACGATCGCAGTGATCTTACCGACAACGACTTTTACACCAGAATATCGGCAGACTATAACAGTTTCCCGACTATTATTTTGGATAAAGAGTTCAATTCAACAACAACCACTCCTATCCTCTGGGCGCTCAAAAAAATGACAAGACTGATTTAGTGTATTGGTTTAGGGGGATAAAATAGATATGTGCTTCCACTTTAACCGAAACTCGGCACGTAACTGCCTATAGTCGGCGTGCCAGTTGCTGTCGGGCCAGGCCAGCAGTTCAGTGGCCTGCGCACAGAAGCGTCGTTCGTCATGGGACCCAGTGTTCTGCGATGTAGCCCGCAATGCCATTGCCAGCCAGATTGCAATGTACCAGGGAACCGCAAGCAGCAGCGTGAGCATAAACAGCGTTTCACAGATAAAGCGCCGCCACGGTCGGCGTAAAAGGCCCACTTGTGTAACCACAACGTGATGCATGCGTACAATGTCATCAACCACATCCTCTGCAGCAATGCGTTAGTACCAATCGCTACTTGTGTGCCGGTCCAAACCTGGCAAAGTTTCGCGAACTGCCGCCATACCGGATATGCCCGTCATCCGGCCTTTTTTGACACCATACGAACAGCTGGCCAGACAATGCAGGCCTCGCGACTTTTTCGCGCAAGAAATGCAGCACAATTGCTGCTGTCGGCGCAGACCAGCCACTACTACGAGACTGAAATCGAGTTTTTGACAAGAAAATATAAATCTATGCACATAGACACGCATCTGTTTGACGTTGGCAGTTACACTGTGACTGTCGCAAACATACGCAACCTTTTTGCAAAAGGATGGCTCGATGATGTAGTCGTAAACGCATACGCAGAGCTTATAAACCAAAAATACAAAGACGTATTTTGTTTCAATTCTTTTTTCTTTACGCAACTTATGCTTGATCCAACGGACACTAAATTTCCATTTCGATGGCCATCCAGGGTATGTTATAATACAGTTTGATGTGTACGCACTAATATGTTTTATTCGCAGACTGCAGAGTCAGGAAAGGTCGGCAACAAGTCTGTATTCGATTTCAGTCGTCTTTTAATTCCAGTGAATCTGGACAGCCAACACTGGGTGCTATTTCAAATTGACATTGCCAACAGCATAATATGGTTTTACGATTCGCTGGATTCATTTGACACCAAGACGCCCGTCATGCGAGACAAGGATGGCATGTACAAGAATACACAATATTACCGGTTTACTCGTAAAATGGCTAAATCGAAAGAAGAAGAATCGGTCGATGTTGACCTTTTGGCCCCCGATGACTGGCGGCGGCTCAGACTCTTACCCTATATCAACGCCTTTCGGTTTGTTGCAATCTACCTACCAGTGCAATGCTAACTTTTCTTTTTAGGGCTTATTTTGAGATTAGACTGGTGTATGATCAATCAGAGGAAAAAGGCTTAAAAAAGGCCGATGGAACACCCCGATCGCCAGAGTACCATCAGAAAGCGCGGTCTCGGATAACACCCGTTAGCTCGTACTTTGACCAGAGCTTCTTCAACGTTCATCAGGTATGGGTATAGACTGACTTGTTATTTATCTAACGTTGTCTGTTGTAGCCCAATGGTTTCGACTGCGGCGTCATTACATGCGAACACATGCGCCAAATAGCACAGGGAAATCTGACATTTACGTTTGAAATGTCGCATGTAAATAGCATCCGCGCCCGTATCATGTATGAAATCACACACCAACGGCTTGTCACCGATTGGCCCATTGGACTTTCGTTTCCTGGCGTTAAAGAGCAACCTGAGAACATGCCCGTCATAACACGCGGAAACACAACGATAGAAATTGAAACCACGCGCGCCTGGCATGGAGTTGTAAGTGTGTTAAAAATACAGTTCTGTTTACTAATTTTGGGAAATAGGACTCGACCCTGGCGGTTGTTTTTACGCCAAGACTGAGTTCTAAAGTGCTTGACATTTCATCTGTCTTTACCGGAGAAAGACGCATCCTTCAAGAGGTTGGTTTCCATTAGGATAATTACCTGCAAACTAACCAATATTTATCAGGCAACCAAAAAACAACAGGAATATTCATTTGGATTTGCATCGGTTGTCGAGGTGCCAGTCGGCGTTGCACTTGCAAATGTACCGCCACCGCAGACAGCAGAACAGAAACCTCGCGTCACGCTTCCTCAGTCAATAGTGGAGGGAGACGTGGAAATTGTTGGCGTAATTAGACCAGACGACACTGGGGTACTTGATGAAGGCATGCCGCGCAAGACAACCATTCAGCGCATCATGTTTGTCGGTACGTAATGTTCTATAATACTTACTTATCTGCTAACATTGTCCTTGACCAGAACCAAAGGCTGATGCCACTCATTTAAACAAGCTCATGAAATTCATAAACGGCATGCTCCAGCCGTCGGAAGCTGCTACAGTGGTCTTTACTCCGTGGACATCGGCATTGACACGCAGCGGGGTCACGGCGCAATACTTTCAAGACCAAGTCGTTTTTTTACAGCGTATCATAGCTAACATCACATCAGATGCGGCTGCCCGACATGTTATTATTGTACCATCGCCTGGTGACCGAGTGCCGTACCAGAACGCAATGTTAAAAGCCAAACAAATGGTACAGCTTCCTAAGAACAACAAGACTTCTGTAGATCCTGTTGTTATTGACTAGAATTACAATCATCCAAGTCACACAATCCTCTCATTCTCCGTCTGCTCGGCCATGGCGTCGCGTCGCGCGACCAGAGCCACTGCGCCACTGTTGGAGCGCGAGCAGCAACTGGTGGCAATAATCAACGAGCTGAACCAGGTATTCACGACCAACCAATGCTGGAACCTTGCTCATAGCAGCTCCATGTACAGGCGGCGGAACACCGTGAGCAGCAACTGGCCGAACGAGATCGCCGCTGTCGCGAGCTCGAGGCTAGTCTGCGTGAAGCCGAGACACAAATCACCGACCGCACCGAATCGATGCAAAAGATCGCCGAGGCACACGCCGACATCAGAGCTCGTATGGGCATGCTTGAGCAGACAAGCAACAATCTCACCAGCGACATGCGCAACCAGATTGCCATGCTCACGAGTCAAGCGGCGGCCGCCGCTGCCGCACTTGCCCAGATGGGGCAACTATTGACGGCCAAGGACGTGTTGCTGCAAGAGAAGGACACCCTCATTGCCGCAGGACAGGCCAACTTTGACCGGCTGTCGGCTCAGTGTGACGCGACCAAGACCTCGTTTGAGCAGATGTCGGCTCAACACGCCGAGCACAAGAATGCATTTGATCAACTGACCGCTGCAAACGCCAAGCTCAAGAGCGAGCTAGCTGAAGTGACCGATCATCGCGACCAGCTCATCCTGCGAAAGACGAATCCTGCGGAAGCTCTGCGGATCTCGGAGCTGATGAGTGACACCGACTATGCCACTTTTGCGCGCAGCATCGAGCTAACGTGCCGCAGCATCATGTGTGTCACGGAATACATTCCGCGAGACTCGATCCGCTCGGCCGACATTTTGCTCGACTGTGTCCTCAGCCAGATTGATGATCTCGTCAAAATCGTGCCTGAGCGCGACCTGCGCCCTGTTATGTATGCCGTTATCGACCGGTGGCCCGATTGTCTGGTCTACGGCGTCGACGTGCACCGTCCCGAGCAGGTGGCCATCCAGTGTTACATCGACGACCCGCGCATCGCAAAGTGGCGCAAGAACCTGACCGTGTCAAGCTACCATCATCGCCAGATAACATCATTTCTGCGCCATACTGTTCGCTATGCTGCTACCATGGCGTTCATTGTGGTAAAGACACACCCGAGCATTGGCAGCGTGAGCAATCCCGATATCATCGAACGGACCATAACGCACAACCCGATATGACCATGTCGATATCACTTTTCCATATGAAAAATACACTCCATATCGTTTTGACTTTTTTCCCCGGCGGGCGGGCCAGAAAAATAAAATTCCATATGAAACGCAAAAGTCATATCGACCTGACCATATCGTGATTTCATATGACATGCTCAGATCGATATGGCGCAGACCATGTGGATATGAACCTGCGATTTTATTTTTGGGGCTGCCCAAAAAAAGGTCGGGTTGATATGACTTTTGCATTCCATATGGATGCGTCCATATGACTTTTTCTAGTTTTATTTTCAAAGTCGAAGAGAGTGGGAAAAATATTTTTTTTGTCGCTGGACAAAAAAAACCCTGTGCGGGATTCGAACCCACAGCCCCACGATTAAAAGTCGTGTGCGCTACCATTGCGCCAACAGGGCAAAAGAGAGAACCCGGCGGAGGAATCGAACCATCCGTATGCCACACACCATCAGCCCGCAGCCGATCCTAGAAGTGTGTGACACAGTTTCTACACCAGGGCAAATAAAAGATGACAAACGCTGGTTTGTCACGGTCGCTATCCGGAATCGAACCGAACCCTTGGCCGGAGGAAAAAAATAGCCATGTGCATCCGATACACCATAACGACAAGAAAATGTGATAGAGAAAGAGAGAGCCTGTCGGGAGAATCGAAATCCCGCAAGGTCAAGAAAAGTTTGACAGAGGTCGCCAAACAATCCGACACATGGATCCAACCCAGGCAAAAAAAAAGAGACAGCACCCTGTAGGGGACTCGAACCCCTAGCCCCACGATTAAAAGTCGTGTGCGCTACCATTGCGCCAACAGGGCAAAAATGATAGATGAAGACAGAATGATGATGGCGAGACAGTACCCTGTAGGGGACTCGAACCCCTAGCCCCACGATTAAAAGTCGTGTGCGCTACCATTGCGCCAACAGGGCAAACAGAAAATGAATGAATGAATGAATAAAGAAGAAGAGAAGATGTTGCCGATCCGAGTCGAACCGATCCCTTGGCCTCTGAAAAGGCCACGTGCAACCGCTACACTACGGCAACTTGGGGGTAGTCAGCCCAGAGTGATTATGATAGAAAAGAAGCCGTGGGCCGTTTTTATAGGGCAGTCCATAAAATAGGATCGGTCCGAGTCCAAGCAAAAATCCAAGACAACGGACTCTGCCGGGTAAAATTCTAAATCCGTTAGGTCCGGCCGGACTCGATGGTCTTTTTTAAGCGGTGTTATGCGCCGAAAAGCCAAAACCCACACAGGATGGCCGAGAAGCTGCAAGCTCAATCGAGGCGAGAGGGGCGCCGCGCGCGACAGGTGCAAGCGACTACTCCTGGCGGCCAGATGGCAGGTGTTGCGCGCAAGCAGATGGCAAGCCAAGATGCCAAGGTGCTTCGCGAGTTGCCGCCCAGTGCAACCCCTGGTGGGCCCACGAAGGAGGCAAGGCTTGCGTTTGCTGCTGTTTATCTGCAGCAGAAGACTCCATTTTCGAGCACGCCTCAATTCTTTCAAACCGTCTGGAGAGGACTGAAGCTTGCGCAGCGGACGGCGCACGTTCGCTCGCTGGGCGAAAAGTACCCGCGGTGGGCTCGGGAAGGGGGGTATTTATTTTCAGATTCTACAACTTAACATAGGAGGCATACGGCCCTTTAACAAATAAAAATATTACAACTCCCACAACTACACCTGCACAAACAACGCCGACTGTAACGCCTGAAATAAGACCCACGCGTGCGCCTGCGCCCCCAAGCGACGCAGAGGGCGGAAGAGAAGGAAGTACTTCGACCACAAAAGTCGTAGTTTCTGTGCTGGTGGGCGAGACTGTTTCGGTGCTTGTTGCGCTTTCGGTGACTGGATCAGGCTGGGTTGTCGGTGTTGTTGTCGGCGTTGTGGTGGCTACAGAAGTGAGGGTTCCGGTCGTTGGGGTTGGCTGCAAGAATCGCGATGTGATGGTCACGCGAGACAGGGTCAGATCGGTCGATGTTACCGGCGGAAAGCTGTAGTTGGCAGGGGTTGCGTACGGAGTGCCTTGAACCAATCCGATTCCAAACGTGGTGCCAAGTGATAGAGACGGGTTGCAGGAAAGAGTACCGGAAATTGCGTAGTGAGGGGTGTCGGTGTTGTTTATGGTAAAGGCGGCAAACACGGCCGAGCAGGCGCAGTCAATATCGGTTCTGCGCGCACATTGCATGCCATTAATCTGCTCCGCGACGGTAAACCAAGTCACACGGTATGCAAACACACGTCTAAACCCGGCTGGAATGTAGCCGGCCGGCCGAGCGATTCGAATGTAAAAGTCGACTGCAAGAGGAAGAATCCCAGTGTCAGCGCGTAGGACAGTATTGATAAAATTTGTACGGATAAAAACCGTACTGCCAATCGCCGTGGGCGTCAAAAGAGATGAATTTGGAAGAACAACCGGCCACTGATAGGTTGTAAATCCACTACCAGTGAGCGCCTGACTAAAAAGCTCGTAGTTTGGATACGCCGCCAACATGCCGGTAAAGGATTGATCGATAGTTCCCACCGTGTAGTCCTGAAAGTCTTCGGGCAGATTGATCAAGGCGTAGACAGCGGGCGGAAACACCACCGTTGTTCCGCTCGCAAACGCCACGTAGATTCCGATGGCAAAGTCGCCAGAAAAGGGAGCAGTATCAATCGGAATGCTGGCGGTGATGTGGTATGTGCCGCGAACCGGGTCGAGATCGTCGCCTTCCACAGCGACATGCACTACGCTGGCGCATAGGATTCCGTTTTGCAGACATTCTGGCGATATTGGTATCGGGAACAGCTGAAGACCAAGCACGGCCACCGTAGTGGGAGGAGTGCTTCCAATCGCGTCTTTGAACGGAATGTCAAACTCAACGTCAATCGTATCAAACTGTGTAAATTCGAAATGGTTCTCGAAAAAGTAGAGTACTCGGGTCAAATTCATTGGCGGATGCGGCGCCACCGCTAGGTCAAATGGAAAAAAGGCTGTGCCATAGTCAAAAAGCGTGTTTCCTGTCGTGGTGTTTACGCGAGCCGGTGCCCACGACATGATTCTTATGCGGGATGGAATGTAGTCGTGGAACAGGGTTGTTGTAAGAATGGTTTCGGTTGTCGTTGCTGTTGTCGTTGGAGTTGATGTGGGAGTAGTTGTAGGCGTAGTCGTTGCTGTTGATGTGGGTGTAGTTGTAGGCGTTGTGGTTGCTGTTGTCGTTGGAGTTGATGTTGGTGTAGTTTCTGCGGAAGGCAGATAAATATGGCTAAACTCAACGCTTGATGTCCCCGCATTGCCAATCTGAAACGGGGGGAACACATAGAAATTGTTGTTGATGTCGCCTGTCGGCGCGAGATTCACTGCGCTAATCATCAGCATAGATTGCATAGCAACAGAGGTGTTGCAGCTCATGTGGGCGTAGATGAAGAATCCGGCAGCCGCAAACTGGAGAGGAGCGATGGCGGTACAACTGCAGGTAGGCGCATTCACCGGATAGACGCAAGTGACGTTTTCGCTTTGCTGCAAAAAAGATAATTAGAGTAATGTCTATACAAATTAATGAAAATACCGTAGGGATAGAGATGCGCACCGCCAACGCAATCTCCGGGTTGGCAGTAAACGAGTGTGGGATGCTGACAACCACAGACAGAATGTCTGGCATAAATCCGCTGCTTTGCGTGAGATATTCGGTGGAGATGGCAAGCGCCGTACCATCGTTGACTACAATTAAGCCGGCTGTTGGCCGGGTTAAGTTGAATATATTGCCCAGAGTACCAATCTGAGCCAGTGTCGCTTGGGTGGTCATGTAGCGTAGTCGCGTATCCGCACTGCTGTCCACGCCCTCAAAGTATGTGAGCAGTGCGTTGACCGTTGGCCGAACAGGCCAGCGCGGGACGATTGGTGTTGCAATAACACGCATAATAACCGCGAATGTGCGGGAAAGCTGATCGGGCCGAAATGCAGTGAGTGTCGTGTTCATTACGCTGCGATAGTCAGGGTCGTTGAGGTCACTCATTCTTATGATGTAAGTCGCGGTTGGTTCCGTGCAGGGTTCAACTGCAAAGGCGCACTGCTGCAGGCTGCTGATGTTGACGATTTCAATCGAAAACTCGAGATAATCGTCTCCGCCTGGCGAGTAGTCATGCAGCGGCGAAAACTCAAACTCGACGTCCATGACGTTGTCATCTGGCAGGTCAAACTGTAGATCGAATCTGTATGCTACCACCATACCTGCCGCCAAGGGCTGCTGCATGGTGAAGTGCGCTGGGGTTCCAATTTCGTACTCGGCAGGATTGGATGTCATAACTGCGACTGTTGCGCTCGACACGCGCCGCGTTATGACCGCATCTGCGCCAACCAGCACAGCTGCAAAAAAGATCAGCCCCAGCCGCATTTTTTGTTGGGACGCAACGCTTCTTTCATATCTTGGCGACTGGTTTTTAAACTGTTGGTTTAATGAATCCAATCATTATTGTACATAGTTTCCGTCTCGTGCTCCCCCTTTGAATACTTCTTTTTTGAGCGAGGCTGCCGGACGCGCTTGAGCAGGTTCGGCGGCTTGTTGCTGAGCTCGACGTTGCTTCGGCAAGCTTTGCGCTTTTTGGCTGGCTTGGCCATCTCCGCTTGCACCTTGTTTTATACAGCCATATATAATTTTAAAAGATAGTGTAATTTGCATCTACCGGGTATCAACACAAACTGCGCCCTCTGCGCATGCTAGGGTTCCACCTGTAAGCGCGGCCTCGAGATACGCCATGGCGTCGTCGGCAGGCGCCGGAACATGCGCAACACACATCGTATCTTCAGCGTAAATTGCGCGGACAATCATGCGTGGAATGTCGCGGCTCAGCTGTTCACGGTAGTACTGTGACTCTGGGTAGGTGCTTTCCTCGCAAAACATATTACCCTGTCGCTCGTATTCAAATATTGGGCTGACAAGGGTGTAGTCACGCAGCTGAAAATTTGTGTTTAAGGTCCAGGAGAGCTGGTGCCAGTCAGTCCGGCCTGCCAGCAGCAGTCTAATTTTACAATCAGAGGCGTTGCATGTGTAGTTTAGCCCTCCGGACGCTATAACGGACCCGGCGGTACCGTCGCGCGCCTCCCATCCCAAAAATGTAGTTGGCCCAGGACTGGTCGCAATGCCATCAAAGGCAACAACACTCGCGTCGCCCTGACTTGGAACCACGGATGAGGCTCTGCGCGCGTCGTTGATTGCCGTTGCGCGCGCTGTGAAATGTGTAAACAGGATTCCAAGCAGCACGGTGGTCGGAGCGGAACTGCCTGTCGCAAGTCCGACAAGCACCATGGTATGAGAGCGTAGTGCGTTGACGGAAAGCTCGGGCGCTGCAATGTTGAAGCAACAGTCTTGGTACCATCCAACTGTGCGTAAGGCCGGTAAACCAAGCTTACGCTTGACGTAGTCGGACAAGTAGTAGCCATAATAGTAGGTTCCCGGCCGCGGACTATTCTCAATTTCAATGCCAAATGACGTGGACGGGGGAATATCTTGAAATCCCTCTCCGTCTTGTCTGTGGTACGAGATGGACACCAGCTGCTTGGTTTGTAAAAAGGTGTCCGAGTTGACTATCCAGAGACTGGCAATGGTGCTTTCGTTGATGTCGCTGCGCGCGGAATCACAGATCTTCCCGGCAAAGAGGCACTGATCGATGCAACGAGACGGCCGTTTCAGTGTGACCATGAAATTTGACAGTGTGTTCTCGGTTCGGTACGAGCCGTACGGTGTTATAAAAGTATAGGCTCCATTTTGCCGCGAAAAAAAGTTGGCTAGCGACATGTTCAGGAGCACTTCGTCGGTATTGCGCTGTGAGGCAACATTGCACAGGCCGCCGAGCGTGATAAAGGAGCACGTTGGCGGCTGCGGAACGGTCGTTGGCGTTGTGGTGGCCGTGGTTGTCGGTGTTGTGGTCGGTGTCGTGGTTGGGGTTGTTGTCGCAGTTGTTGTCGGCGTTGTGGTTGGCGTGGTAAAAACACAGGGACAGGCGTCGGTGCACAGGAAAATATCAAGCGGAAACGGGCGGCAGCTTGACCCGGAAGGACAGACCGACTGCACAATGGTGTTGCCCAGCAGATCGGACCATACGGAGCCAGGCCAGAGCTCGGCCACAAAAGAGCCGTCTGGCCACATTTCAAAGACGAGCCCCCAGGCGGCGGTGACCCTGTAGTTGTTGCCGCGCGCTGCATCGCGCCACGGATTCCGCGGTCGAAGAACCACCCGGTACACAGGCACATCGGTATCTAGTGGTGTGACGTACTGGAGGTACTGGTAGCCGGCGACAATAATATCGACCGGATCCTCGCATCCATCCGACGGTCGGTGCACATAACCGCCGCACGAAGCCAGCGGTGCCTGTGAGCTTATTGCGCTCTCCAGCGTGAGATTCGGAAACGACAGCAGTGCCTGGTTGTCGTTGCGTATCAATGTGATGCTGGTGTTGTCTATCAGCGGCCGCCAGCCCGGCATGCTGGCGGCGCAGAGCCCAATCGTGGTGTTTCCGGTCGTGAGGATGGGAATAATCAGCTGGCGCCCATCTGGCAGCGTTGATCCGCTGGTCGACGTGCGCCAAGCAGGGGTACACGGACCCCAAGCTGGATGTAACGAGGCGTCGAGAGTGGCGGCTGCCACTGCGAAATCAAATGAATTGATCGGACTGCGATCGGGACAAGCGACCACGGCTGGGACTCCGCCCAAGGTGGACGGATCCAAGTGCATTCCGGCAGCCGCCTGCACGCGCGCCATTGTGACAGGCGTGTCGACGACACTGTTAAACAGGATTGCCGATGATACGACAGCGGCGTACACACGCGTGTGTTTACGAGTGTCGACCTGCTCCAGCAGCAGCGCAACGCCAACGGCCACGGCCACAGCCACCGCAGCATAAAGGACGCCGCGATGTGTCTTCATTGTTTAGGCTTTTTGGTTCAGAGGAAAGTACCGCGTATACCGTGTATTTGGATAAAAACTCAAGAAGACGGAGGCATGACAGGCTCTGCCGGGTCGTTGTGAGTTGGCGCGGCAGGCTCTGACGGGACATCATTCTTCGGCGCGTGCGGCAGAATGACAGCATTGAGCAAAACGTCCTTGGTCTGCTGGATAAGATCAAGGGCGGCAATGAGTCGTCCCCAATCGCATTGTACCGACATGACAAGCGTCGCAGCCTCTTGTGCAAACGCCGAGGCCGCCGCGCGCAGCGCCGGCATGACTTCCAGGGTGTTTTTGGGCAGATCAAAGTTGCCGTTGATCATTGCCAGGCGCGCGTCGATGGCGATGGGACCCGCCATGGCTGGAGATCATTCTCTTCACGCATCACACCATATAGCAAAAAGAAAGAAAAAAGGTGTTGGTCAAAAATATCCGTGCCGCTGTGAGCGATACCACTTAACAGGCGGTGACTTTGAGAAGACACGGAAGCGGACCAACACTTTGGAGGGCGCAAATTTGCAATTTAACTTTATTCGTCTATAATGTTTTACCCGGTTAAAAATTAAAATCTATATTGTTTAGACTAAAAAATATAGTCCATAATTCTTTGTGAATAGCAATATAGTCTTTGAACGACGTTATCGTGTGCTGATGCTGCTGCAAAACGTTGATGTCAACCTGGTCTTGGTAGTTCTCGGCTGCTAGAATCTTGAAAGGGTTTGTCTCGCGGTTTGGCGCGCCGCCGTCTAGTCGATCTCCGCTTTGCAACATCTGGCCGATAATGTTCTTTACATAAGCATCCTCGTCGAAATCAGGTCCAACTTTTATAAAAACTATAGTAAGCTTGTAGGGCCAATTCGCATTTTCTGGCACATGAGTAAACTCGGCCATGACTGGCGTTTCACCGAGTCCAAACAGAGGACACACAAATCTTGTAAAACGCTTAATATTTTGCAGTGTGGCGCCGTAGGGGTATTTAAATAGTCGCGGCTTTGGACTTTTCGGATGTAAGGCAATGTCTATGATAGCAAAGTCGGTCTTGCCATGAGGTATGTTCGCGGCACTCCTGATTTGCTGATTGAACAAAGCAATGTATTCTTTTAAAACGGGCTCATCGAGGGTGCGATTAACGGTGGCCACCATCATGGCTGCCGCGTCTTGCATTCGAAGAAGAGCAGACGAGAATGGAATCACTGGATCCACCGAAGCGCTCCGGCGCGTGTCTGATACATCGAGTTTCTCAATGTTTTTTAGCAACATCAATGCCAATTGAAAGAATGGCTTGTCGACATTTGTGTTGGCTTTTGCACTCACGCTGATGATGTCAGGTTCATCTTGTGCTTTGTAATTTGACCAAATCTCAGCTGCGTCTGCCCGGGCAACTGATACATCAGCCTTTGCAGCCACAAGAACCCGAGGCGCAGTTGGTTTTCCTCTCTTTTGTTGTATCAAACCTGCCCAATCGGCAATGCTCTGTGCACCGTTTTCGTTGCCTGGGTCAAACACAATAATATACCCGTGTGCTTCCTTGTAGTATGACGCTGGTATGAACATGTTATCTGGCGTTGCGTCGTAAATCATAAGCTTTACAGTAAGAGGTTTTCCGCTATTTTCTAGACGCAGATTTTTTACCGTAAAAGCAGTGCCGAGAGTTGAGATGTACCCATCGTTGTACTCATTATAGATGTATCGTTTGATCAGGCATGATTTTCCGGCACGGTTAGCTCCAACGACGACGACTGTAAATAAATGGTCGTATAGTATGTGTTCTGGCTCAACGCCTGCATTCACACGAAGAGGAGCGGTTGAGCTGACTTTGCCACCGCCTAGCTGATATCTTTTGCCCTGTTGTTCCACAGGCTTTGCAGCCTGTCGCATGTTGTACCGTTTCCTTTCAAGCATAAACTTAGCAATGTTTTGAAATGCAATCTCAACATGCTTTCCAGTTTTTGCGCTAGTGTTGTAAAACTGATGTGCACTTGTAATAAGAAGATCTTCGATAGACTCAAAAAACTCGTGTGTTGTATCTTCAATATCTTTTTTGCGCCTTTTTTGGTCTTCGGATGTATTTAATTGCTCATCGACCAAATCACACTTGGTACCAATTACCATGTGTGACATTTCATTTTTTACGTTTTGTACGTCGGCATACAATTGCTGTATGTTGATAACGCTTTGCTTGTTTGTTACGTCGTATACAAACATGACTCCGTCCATTCGAGCATAAAGTTCAGACATGTTTTTCAGGGATTGTTCGCGCCCGTTGGTATCCCAGATGTCAAGTCGCGCGAGGAATGGCTCACAGGCATACAGCAGAATGACATATTTTTCAAGTTTGTCAGGTACCATCGTATCCGATGGAGCGGGGTCAAGGAAAGCGTTGTTGACATATCTGTGCCGTAGACTGGTTTTTCCGACGTTTGAGTCTCCAATGAGTACGACGTTAAATACATAGTCGGGGTCACGACCGTCCTTTTTGCGTCGTTCAACGTCTGCAAATTTTTCCCGTCTTTTTGTTTCTTCCTGTTCCAGTTGTGCTTTAAGCTCTGTCAGTCTCAATTCCGCTGCCATTTCAGGCACTAGACGTCATAATCCTTAAAACAATGCATATATAACTTGCATTATTTCTTTGGCGGTTTTGGCTTAAATGATTTTATGAGATACTGAAACGTTTCATTCGCATTTTTTATTGGAGTTGTTGGAGGATTGATTTTATTTAGACTATCCATCGTATTGGGCTTATGTTTAAGATAGATTGGATGCAAGTGTATCTTTTTTTCGGCCAGTTTCGCGTGTGTATCAGCAATATCCGCCAGTCGCTGCCGCACCGACGTCTGTCGGCGCAATGCAGCCATAGCCTCAATATGCAAATCGCCAAAGTTGTTCAGTACTTTCTCGAGAGCCTCGTGCGATTTGCTGGGCGCATTTTGCGCCGATGGAATAAAAAGTGTCAGTTCATACAGGAAACGTAGGACGCAAAGACAATATCCGAGTATTGTTGCATCTGTTATGTCGCCGTGTGTTTCCGGGACGTAGCAGATGTTGTCTGCAAATGGGTTATACGTATCTTTAAATGGATACACGTTTAGGTCAATCTCGGGGATTGGATCCCATGAGACAGTGACAAGGATGGAAATAATATTGGCTTCTTTATACATCATGGTGGTCATTAGTGAGTTTGACTGCAAGATTGCCAGCAAGTCTGACTTGCATCTCTCCAGCACATGGATCTGATAAGCTTCGCGATTCCATGCACGTCCAATAATGGTTAGATGTGAACCGGTGACAAGAGACGTATCACCAAACACAATCTCTGCGCTTAAATCTGCTATATGTTTCTCTTTCAGTTTTTCTTGCCCTTCCTTGTATAAGCCAAAAAACCGTTGTATGTTTAAAGAGTTTGTCCCATGCTTAATGTTGGTCATCATTTGTGCGCCTGGAACAACAGTAAACTCGGCGGCAAGCCAAGCTGCTTGCCGCGGTTTGCGCAACAGATTAGAGTTCATCTTTCCACATGTCATTTGAACATTTTATTTCATATGTATTTCATTCGGAAACAGAAAAATCTTATTTACTTTGGCAACAGTGCACGGCAGAGCCCACAGAATGGGACGGGCTGGGCTGCTAGAATCTGCCTGTAGCACACTGCATGCAGCTGGTGCGTCTTGTGGCACGGCGGCGTGAAGATGTCAGAGTCCTTCTCAAACTCGTCAAAGCAGACATAGCAGATGCCCACCTCTGGGACCACCTCCGCGGGACTTTCGGCCATCATGGCACGGTACTGGCCCCACAGGTCGGCCAGCTGCTCGGGCGTAAACACGCTGGCGGGCTCAACCGAGGGGGCGCAGCAAAGCAGCCGGTTGATGGCAACGGAGTCGTGGAACAGTGTGTTGATGGCGCGAGGATTGTCGCCGCAGGCTGCTAGCGCACTACAAAGCAGCCGATCTGAAATGAAAACGGATTAGACACCATAAAAACACACGTTTGGTGTAAATACTTGGAAACAGTGCTGCAAAGACGTCGCCTGGCGCGCACCGCTGGCGCACCGGCTCCGCCGCTGTTGTCTTGGGCATGCCGTCAAGCAGAAGCTGAAGCACGCGCGCGTACAGCTGCTCCGGATCGCACGGCTGCGCAAAGCGGTTGACGTTGTCGGTGCGATAGATGATACCGCCCGTCACCGCCGGATGATGGTGCTTGCCGCGCCCGGTGACTCGAGCAAGATTGTGCACATGCATGATCTTGGCAAGAAGATTCGGGTTGGCCTTGACGTAGGCTGGGAGCAGGGCGCCAAGCTCCCCGGTCGTAACCAGCATTCGCGAAAGCGTGACGGGAACAGTGGCATGCACATCGGCAAACCGTAGGCTCGCCACTCGGCTGGTGACGAATCCGTCGCCCTTGAACGCCGTGCTCTCGGGCGGAGGATCGATGTCGATGATACGTTGGCGATCGGGGCAGCCGAAGAAGTGGCGAAGCATGTCATTCTCGGTGACGTCAGGCCACCACGCCTCGCCGGGGGCTCCCTGCGGGACATCGTCAAAGTACGAGATCCGGCATACAGAGTGGAACCCGCCGCGGTCATTCTGCAGCCGGTACATCCAGATGAGGACGATGTTGGGCCAGTCCATGTTCGGGTCGTCCTCTCGCTCCAGGGTCGCCAGACATAGGACCATGTTGTGAGGGACACCGTCGCACATCGGACGGCAGTCGGGACCGAAAAAGTCCGCTGCCGTCATACCGGGACGCGGCGTGTGGGGCGCTGCGGCAGCTGCGGGCGGAACCTCCACCTCAAACGAGGTCGGGAGGGGGAACGGAACGGCCTGGACTGCGCGGACGATAGGGATCAGGAACTTGGCCTTGGCCGCAAGGTCGCGCGGCGGGCGGATCATCCGGTCGCAGATGACGGCCAAGACGGCATGCGTGGCGATCGGTTCCAGCGCGCACGTCTCCGCTGCGTCCATGCTCACCAGAAGCTGCAGCAGGTAGCCAGAGCTCTCGCGCAGCAAGACAAAGGCCTTCAACTCGCGCTGGGTAAAGTCGGAGAGCACGCCGCTCTTCAACAATGCATGGGCAATGAGCACCAGACGCTGCTCGCCGGCGCTAAAGTCGGTGGCCATGCTCAGCGCCGTCTTGACGTCGTTCGCCTGGATGTTGACTTGCTCACCGCGCACCTTCCCGCCCCACTCAAAGATGTTGTTCCAGTTGCACGAGCCAAACCGCGGCAGCCGATACACGGGCGCGTCGGCAGAGACAGGAGCCACCGTCTCCGCGCGCGCAGCGGCGGTGGCAACGCGCCGCTGGGTGCCGGTGATGCCGGCATCAGACTGGATCTGCTTCCAGAGGTCGGTGCAGCTGGCGGTCCCGACGATGCCCGGAATCTGGCTGAAGAAAGAGTTGATCAGGATCTTCGGCGGAATCTTGGCACGGCTGGTGATGCAGCCGATGTTGTAGAGCAGCTCCTCAAGCGCTGGATAGAGCGCCTCCTTGCCCGTAAAAGCGTCGTCGGTCACTGGACACGGGATTACAATGTCATCAAACACGGCAATCTCCGATGCATGGACGCAGATGCGACTGGGGTCGTTTACACAGAGCGAGCGGATGCGATCAAAGCTGCTGCGGATGGCTCCGAACGTCTCCGCGAGCAGCTCGCTCTCGACGGTCGCATCATCCGGGATGTGGATCGGAACGACGTGCTTGATGATGTTCTTCTGGCATGCAGCCATCACCGCAAGCGTGGTGACATCGTTGCACTCCTGGCCCGCCTTTCCGGTGAAGACAAAGATGACCTCCATGGCCTTTGAAAACCACGAGATGTAGTAGCCAATGCGCAGGTCGCTGACTGTCTTTCCGCCGGATGGTGTCGTGGCGAGGCTCAGCTGGCCGTCCGTGATGACGACCATGGTGGTCGGAGAGCTGCCGACGGCCGCAGCGATGCAATCAAACACTGGCGTTGGGTCCGTGCCAAACTCGCTGACAAACGAGTAGAAATCCTGGAAAGACATGGATAGAAAGTCGCGCGCAAACTGATGGAAGTTGTCGGTGGGGAAGCGAAAGCCGTACGGCTTTCGCTTTGCAGGCCCCAAAAAGACAATCTTCACAATCTCATGTGGCCACTTTTCGGCAATGCGGCGCACAAGATCTTGCAGGATCTACAACAGGGAAAACAGTCACATGAGCTATAACCATACACGCAAGAGGGATAACAAACCGGAAAGCGTCCGGGCACCCAGCTCATTGAACTGCTGATGTCAAGGACGACACAAAGGACCCCCTTGCCCTGCACGCGCACCTCCTCCAGCATGTGACACATCTTCCGGAGATTCAGGCAATGCTTGCAACTCTTTGCGGCACACTCCACGCCACCACGGTTGCACACGGCGGCAGCCATGCTGATCGGGAAAATAAGAATAAAAAAAGAACAAGGCAAAATTAATCTGCCGGGTAAAACCCCGTTTTGGAATTTTCCCGGTCTGACCGGGAAAACACTGGTTTGGAATTTTCCCGGTCAGACCGGACAGCAACAAAAAATGTAGACGTTTCTTCCTACACAAGGCAAGCAACGTCTACGAAAAGGGGGGAGTGCTTCATTCAGCATCTGTCATTGCGGACTCGACCCGCATGACAAATTGTATATCGTGTAATAAAAGAGGTTCAAAAATAATTTATATCTCGCGAATTTTCCCGGTTTTAATCTGTAAATTTCAATCTGGCCGTTACGATGCTCATTTTCACAGCGGAATGGCTGAGCGCGACATGGCGACAATTGCCGCAGTGGCAAATCTTTTACGCCAGCTGCCATCGGCTATTGATCAGTCGTTCACAATCAACCAGGTCACTGCATCTGATCCAGAAGGAACCAAGACGGTCTGTGTTGTGGGGTCCTGGCCAACCCAGCTGAAGGGTGAGCTGGAGAAGGTGCAGGTTAGCCGCGCCATCGTGCCGCGGAGCATCCATCCGTTTGCATGGATTCATCAGATCAAGACGCTGGACCTGTATGGATGCGAGTTGCGCGATCGGATTGAAGTGCCGCCCAACATCAAATTGTTTTCTTTGAGCATGGCCGAGCTCCAGACCGACTTGACCATTGTTGTGGACCCCACATCGATCGACCTGACGATTGAGATTGAGGAAAGCAATCTTCCGGAGAATTTTGCCAACCCGGAAGAGGTGTGCCTGACCATCTCGCAGGCAAAGAGCACGACCAAGTCAACGACGACGGTCAAATTTGACCTGTGTGTCATCTGCAGGCTGGACATTGTGGCGGCGCATGTTTTTTTCAACAACTGCTACTTCCAGAACAGCCTGGACCTGACCGATCTGCACGTGTCAGACAGTGTTGTGGTCAACACGGCCGGGCGTCTTGAACACGTGATTCACTCTGGCTTGGACCAGACGCGGCTGCAGGAGCTTGCCATTATTGATGTGCCCGGCAATGTGCAGTTTAACCTGATGCGTGCTCCGATCGACAGCATCATGCTGCGCAACTGTGGCGTTGCGACGACAACAAGCGCGTGGTGGCCGGTCGGCTGTCAAGTCACCGGACTGCCGACTACCAACGAAGAGCACTTTACCGAGGATGATGACGGTGAGATGTAGACGGTGGTGTTTATTGATATCATGTGCCATGGACGTAGATCCAAAATTCGTATGATATCGATCCATTACAGATTCTCAGATCGCAGTCGTGTGCGTGCACATCTCCAAGATCCGTGGCACAGTAGCCGCATATTACTCGGCCTTCGCCGCGCGCAAGCGCTATCAGATAAAAACGTGCCTGTTTGATGCAGCTGATGCAGCACCCGCATGCGCCCGACGGACACTTTATTACCAGCGGGCTTGTCACGCACTGGAGCACAGAGGCATTGAGCCGGTGCACAGCAAGCTGCAGCGCCTCTCTAACGGAGTGTTTTTCCATCCCGTGGCCGCTGAAAATGAACGGGAAAATGTAATATTTGACCTTTTCAACTTTGTGCCGGTAATTCAGTTGGTAGAAGGTCGTACTTATAAGCGGTAGCGGATATGCGGATGTCGCGGGTTCGAGCCCCGCCCGGCATACTATTTTTTTATAGTCCGAGTAGCTCAAGGTAGAGCGGATGACTGTTAATCATCAGGTTGCGGGTTCGAGTCCCGCCGAGGGCATATCATTCTATGGGATTATTTTTATTTTTTGATAAAACCACAAGCAAATGTCTACAGGTGCACGTCGTTGTGCGCGCCATTCACGCTCATTTTTTCCACCTTTGGGGTTGTCAACTTGACATCATTGTGGGCGCCCATCACCTCGAGAGACGCAGCACCGGTCATGGTGATGTTGCAGCTGCCGTGGGACCCTCCAACTGTGATTTTTTTGCAGGTGCGGTCGCAGGTGATCTGCACTGCTTCGCGCGTGCGTACGACCTCGCCGTTGAAGCGCACCTCCACTTCATCGGTTGCCAGCACGTACTTTTCGCCGCCAATCTGCAAGGTGGAACCACGGACGCCTGACACGCGCAACACCTCGTCGTCCATGTTGACAAAGCCGCCATTCATAGTCCCGATGCTGTTAATAAAAATGCCCGAGCGGTTCGCCATGACGAGAAGGCGGAAAATGAAATATTTTTGGCTAAAAGTGCAATGTAATCTACATCCAAATAAAATAGACAAGAGCCTTTTTAAGCTCGCCTTTTTTGATCAGAGCATAGATGGCGCGGACGTCCGAGCGTGACGAAAACAAGACCAGCGCCGACATGGCAAGCTTTCCGACCGTGCCCGACACGAGGATTGCCGGCCAGCCGAGGAAAGGAACGTTGAGCCAAACAACTCCACGGATGTGAGCGCGGTCCACACACGTCTGGCCGCGGTTGTAAAGAAAGAGATCGTCGACCAAGTTGTTGTCTCCTTTTGTGCGCACGCAGTCGGCTTTTACATGATGTGTGATCCGATG
>Ga0209298_10000154_pt1 | contig 41573 bp, 30 predicted proteins | sample S_140806_EF_Meta_FD_187325 | JGI IMG/M metagenome (GOLD analysis project Ga0209298, IMG submission 187325) | Freshwater microbial communities from Lake Simoncouche, Canada to study carbon cycling - S_140806_EF_MetaG (SPAdes) (version 2) | ecosystem: Environmental > Aquatic > Freshwater > Lake ... | reverse complement strand
CGCCTGGCCTTCGACGGCGGCGCGAGGCAACGTAGCCTTAGAAGCGGGAGCTCCGAGAGCGATACGGCCGGCGGGACGGCGCGGCGTGATCTCGGGCTCTTCCATCGGGAGCACGGCCGAGACCGCGGTAGGCGAAGCGTCGACCGCGGCGGAGAACGCCGGCCAGTCGGCGAGACCGCATTCACGACGGATGGCTTCGCGGGCGAGCGAGCCATTGCGGACGCAGACGAGGCTCATGCTGCCGCCCATCGGATTACCGAAAGCGTGACCGAGGCCGGCGGAGTCGGTGCGGATGCCTTCGATTGCGGCAAAGAGCGTATCGCTCGTGCCGAGGCTGATGACGACCTTGCCGGGCTTCGAAGCGCCCATACCGACGAGACTGGAAGGATTATCGCCGGTGCCGATGACGACCTGACACTTCGGGGAGAAACCATATCGCGCGACGAAGTACGCGGAGATGCCGCCGGCCACGGTCGAGCCGGGGCGGACGGGCGGAAGTTTGGTCGCGAGATCGGGTGCGGTCGCGGCGAGCGCGGCCGGGGCCCAATCACCCTTACGAATATCCATCAGGTTCATGCCCGCACCATCGCCGGTATCGATCGCGGCATCCTTACCAGCGAGCACCGACGCGAAGAAAGAAGAAACGAGATGAACGCGCTGGGTCTTGGCCCATGCGGCGGGCTCGAGCTTCGCGAAGCGGCGGATCTGCGGACCGGTGAAGCGCATCGTGGCCACGGAGCCGGTGAGATCGCAGACGGCCTGGTCGCCACCGAGGGCGGTGGCGATCTCGGCGCATTCGGCCGACGTGGACGAATCCATCCAGATCGGCGAAGATCGTCGGGAGAGCACCGGCGAGATCTTGGCAGAGAGCGACGTGGCGCGATTGCCGTCGGCGAGCGCAGCTTCATAGCCGGCGGCGAGGTAGACGCTTCCGTGCTGCTGGCCGGACACGGAGACCGCGTCGACCTTAGACAGGTCGGTCAGCTTGGCGAGGCGGTCGAGCGCGAGCTCGAGACCATCAAGCCAGAGGAGCGGATCGGCGTGTACTTCACCACCCTGCCCTCCGCGGATGAATCCTTCCGGATGTCCGCGGTCAGGGAAGTCGGCACCGAACGCCGCGCGGGCGCGGGCGATCGTCGTGCCTTTTGCCGTATCCAGCACGAGCGCCGTTGCGCTCTGCGTGGACAGGTCAAGACCCAGGACGATCGCCATGGCCTTAGCGGATGTACTCGTTGATCAGGTTCTCGAGCATCTCTTGGCGGCCGGACGCGAGCGTCGGCGCCTTGATACCTTGGGCATAGGCGTCGAGCTGGGCGAGGGTGGCCTTGCCGGATTCGACCTTCTTGCCGATGCCGCTGTCCCAGGAGGCGTAGCGGTTCGAGACAAACTTATCCATCTTGCCGTCCTTGATGATGGCGTGGGCGATCTTGAGGCCGCGGGCGAAGGCGTCCATGCCGCCGATGTGGGCGTGGAAGAGGTCGACCGGCTCGTGCGACTCGCGACGACGCTTGGCGTCGAAGTTGAGGCCACCCTTGGTGAAGCCGCCCATCTTGAGGATACGCAGCATGATGTTCGTCGTGAGGTAGAGGTCGGTCGGGAACTGGTCGGTATCCCAGCCGACGAGCGTATCGCCGCGGTTGGCGTCGACCGAGCCAAGGGCATTCGCGCCGATCGAGACTTCCATCTCATGCTCCATCGTGTGACCGGCGAGCGTGGCGTGGTTGGTCTCGAGGTTCAGCTTGAAGTGCTTCAGCAGGCCGTATTCGCGGAGGAAGTTGAGGCAGGCGGCGGCATCGGAATCGTACTGGTGGGTCGAGGGTTCGCGCGGCTTGGGCTCGATCAGGAACTGGCCCTTGAAGCCGATCTTCTTCGCGTGGTCGACGGCGAGGTGCAGGAGCGCGGCGAGGTGGTCGAGCTCGCGCTTCATGTCAGTGTTGATCAGCGTGGCGTAGCCTTCGCGGCCGCCCCAGAAGACGTAACCTTCGCCGCCGAGGGCCTTGGTGGCCTCGAGCGCGTGGCGGACCTGGCTGGCGCCGTAGGCGAACACGTCGGCGTTAGGCGAGGTGCCGGCTCCCTGCGCGTAGCGCGGGTGGGAGAAGAGACAGGCCGTACCCCAGAGGAGCTTCTTACCGGTGCCCTTCTGGTAGGCCTTCAGCTCCTTCGTCACGCGGGCGAGGTTCGCATGCGTCTCGGTGAGGGTCTTGCCTTCAGGGGAGATATCGCGGTCGTGGAAGCAGTAGAAGTCGATCTGGCACTTCTGGAGGAACTCGAAGAAGACCGGGATGCGTCGAAGGGCGTTGTCGAGGGAATCGGAGCCATCATCCCAGGGCATGAGGGCGGTGCCGGCGCCGAACGGATCGGAGAGGCTGTTGCGCATCACGTGCCAGTAGGCCGCGGCGAAGCGCATGTGGTCCTTCATCTTCTTCCCGCCGATCTTCTCGTCCGGGTTGTAGTGCTTGAAGGCGAACGGGTTCTTGGACTTCGATCCTTCGAACTCGATGACCGGGACATTAGGGAAGTGCGACATGACTTATAGGAGGGAGGGTTCTGACATTGGAGTCCGCCCCCATTCTGCCAAGAAAGGAATGGGTCATGCCTATGAACCAAACGACAGGCAGGGAGTTCGCATACAACTGCGCCTTGCGCCTTCGGACGGCCGCCCTAAGGTGACGGCATGGAGGTCGTCCACACCATCCCCGAATTGCGCGCCGCGGTCGCCCGGGCCCGCCAAGCCGGCAAGGCGATCGGCTTCGTGCCGACGATGGGCTGCCTGCATGAAGGCCACCTCAGCCTCATCCGTCGGGCCAAGGAAGAAGCCCCTTTCGTCGTGGTGTCGATCTTCGTCAACCCGACCCAGTTCGGACCCAGCGAAGACTTCTCAAAATATCCGCGGACCTTCGAGGACGACCGCCGTGGCTGCGAAGCCGCCGGCGCCAGCCTGATTTTCACCCCTGCGGCCGCTGACTTCTACCCTGCTGGCGCTTCGACCTGGGTCGACGTCGAAGGCGTCTCGGCCAAGCTCTGCGGTGAATTCCGCCCCGGCCATTTCCGCGGCGTCGCCACCGTCGTCGCCATGCTCTTCAACGCAGCCCAAGCGGACCTCGCCGTCTTCGGGCGCAAGGACCTGCAGCAGCTCGCGGTGATCCGTCGCATGGTGCGTGACCTGCACATCCCGGTCCGGATTATCGCGCACGAAACCGTCCGTGAACCGAACGGCGTGGCGATGAGCTCACGCAACCGCTATCTTTCCGCCGAACAGTTGACGCAGGCGACAGCCATCCCCGCCGCCATGGCCGCGGCGAAGGCGCTCGCCCAAGCCGGAATCACTGACGCCGGCCGCCTGCAAGGTGCCGCACTTGCCGTGCTGAAAGCCCAACCCGCGCTCAAGCCGCAATACTGTGAAGTCGTCGACCTCGAGACGATGGCGCCCGTGTCCTCGACCGCTGGAGTCCGCTGCGCCATCGCAATCGCCTGCCATCTGGGTGCGACGCGCCTGATCGACAACGCTGACCTCTGATTAGGCGAGGCTGAGGTAGACCGCGGCCAACAGAATCAAGGCGCCGATCAATCGACGGGTCATGATGGCCCGGCCGACATGCTTCTCCGAGTTGGAGAACCAGTGCCCGACGACCCAGACCAACGCGACGCTCCAGAGTCCACGCGTGTTATAAAGGACGTTGGTGACCGTGACCTCATGGAAGACCGCGATACAGTAGGCGATGCCCATCGCCTGGATGGTAAGCAATAGCCCGCCGCCGAAAGCCCAGACGACCATCGGCCGGGGCATCTGACGAAGCGGGGCGGAAAAGAAAGGGATCAGAGCGAAAGACAGTGCTCCAACCGTCAGGAACATCACCGGGCCGAAATGGCCGAAGCCGAAAGCCGGCACCCAGAGCTGCTGCATCACGTCCGTGGCCGCGAAAGCGACCGAGGCCAGGAAGGCGAAGCCGACGCTCACCAGCAGGCGCTCCCGATTCGCACGCCACTCGCCGCCCAACAAGGCCAAGGCCAGCGTCGTGAGGAACGTGGCCACCCAGAGCTTCCACCCCAGGTGTTCGCCACCAGTGAGGAACACCAATAACGCCACGAAGACGACCTTGGTGCCGAGCACCGGCGTCGCGATGGAGATATCACCCCGGCTGATGGCGATGAACGTGAAGACTTGACCGATGAAAAAAGCCGTCCCGGCCAAGACCGCATGGATGATATTGACCGCCGTGAAGGGTTCGCCCCCATGAAGGAGCCAGGTCTGAAAAAGGACGGCCCCGATCAGGTTCACGATGAAAAGCACCCGCCAAGGATGGCCCCCATCCATGGCCCGCTTGAGGGCCATGGCGGCGAAGGTATACCCCACGGCCGAACAGAGAGGAATGACGATGGAGGCGGGAGAACGCATCAGGCAGGCCAGAACGAACCCCCTTCCCTCCCCGCTGGCGAGTCCGAAGCAAGAAAACCCACTTACAGGTCAGCCATGACCTTGCCCCATGCCCGCCCGCGGGTACGCTGGAGGGATGGGGCAATTTTCCTATAAGAACGAGGCGGTCGACCCGCATCGGAAAATCCTCTCGGAGCAGCTCATCCTCGACCTCCAGCACGTCGCCGACGCGCCGCTGCTCGCCCTCGCCAAGCAGATACCCGGCGGCTATATCCACCGCAAACCCTTCCTGCGCGACGCCACGTGGCTGTTCAAGAAACGCCTCGGCCACCTTGCCTCGGATGCGACCGCCATCGCTGAACACCTTCCGTGGTACGCCGAAGTCCTGAAGTGCGACAAGACGAAGCTACTTGAACACCTGGACGAGCTCGCCGGCGTCATCGGCGGAGCGCGGGCCGGACTGCTCTGCGTCCTCTGGAATAACCAGGCCGAACAGAAGGACGCCGCGCTGGCCGCTGACATCCTCCCACGGCTGCTAGCCAACACGAAGGCGCAGGCCAACAAGCCCGACACCAAGGCATGGAAGGCCGTCGTCGCCAAACTCGTCGGAGCGACGGAAAAGGAACCGCTCGACTCCGCCGACGCCCTCGACTCCGCCGGCAAGACCGTCCGACGGCTGTTGCAGGAACTCTCCCAAGGCAAGGTCGCCCGCGAAAACGAAGGCCGCGCGATCCGCCGCCAGCATGCCAACGAACTCGAGGCGAAGGATGCCGAGGTCCGCAAGGCGCGCGAGGACGCCGGCCGCCAGGCCCAGGAAGCCACCAAGCAGGCCGCGGCGCTCGACGCCCACATCGTCGCCCTGCAAGCCAAGCTGGCCGCGGAAGAAACCGAAGTCGCTCGCTTGCGCGGCGAACTCGACCGAGCCCGCGAACACGTGGCGAAGAAGGCGCGGGAGATCGCCGAGGAACTCCTCTCCGAGGAGATTCGCCCTTGGCTGGCCGACGCGCGCACCCTGAAGTCCGCCTCCGAAGAAGTGGCCAAGCTGCGCCAGCTCACCACGGAGACCGTCGAGAAGGTCCGCAAGGCCCAACGCGACGCCGACCCCTTCCTCGCCAAGGAGCATGAGCTCCGCCAGGCCATCCCGCAGATGGAAGAGATGCTCAAGCTGCTCCGCCGCTACCTGCGGACCGCCGGACAGGCCTTACCCGAAGTCGTCGCCCTCGAGAAGCGCCTCACGGAGCACATCGAGAAGGTCCGCTACGAACTCGAGAAGCGCGACCAACCCTCCGACCCTTTCCTCGAACGCATCTCGGCCAAGATCAACGGCGCCGACGCGCGTGAACTGAAGTCCATCGAGAGCGCCCTGCTCCTCGCCGAAGAGTCCGGCCTGGTCGACTCGCGCCACGCGGACCTTTACCGCCGCGATATCCATCGCCGTCGATCCTACATGGCGGACCGTGCCTTCCACGAACAGAAGCAATCCGGACCGCTTGCCTTGCTCGAACGCGCCGTCGCCACCGGCGAGAACGCCCGCCTCGCTATCGACGCCAACAACTTCGCCTGCCTACGCCAGGAATACCTGGGCCTACGCCTCGCGACGAAGAAGAATTCCCAGGGCGAGAGCCGCTTCCTGCTCGATGCCGCCGCCCGCCAGAAAGTCGTCCAGCTCGCCGAGAAACTGGCCGACGACGCTCCTGGCCTGCATGTCTGGGTGAGCTTTGACGGCCAGCAGACCGCCCTCAAGACGACGAACTCGCGCGTGCGGGTCACGTTCAGCCGTGCCGGCGCCAAGGCCGACCACGACATCATGGACCTGGTGGCCAAGGACAAGACCCTGGAGGCGCCCTGGTTCGTCGTCAGCGACGACATCGAGGTGCGCGATGCCACCGCCCGCGAAGGCGCCTACATCATCTACAACGACGCCCTGATCCAGTTGCTGGTGAACCGCGGTATCCGAGCCTAAATAAAACGGGCGCATCGCGTGATGCGCCCGTAAGGGAAGGAGCGAACGTCCGGCTTATTTCTTCTTCTTGGGGGAAGGCGTCGGGGCAGTGAGCGGAGGCGGCAGGACGCCCACGAAACCCTCGGCCTTGAGGCCAGGGTGGAACATGTTGTTAGAGTACTTGCTGGGGATCCACTCCACGAGCGGCGTGACGTCGGCCTTGGCCGGGACCTCGAGGCCGAGGCCCCAGAAGACGCCGTTCACGAGCAGGCGGCGAAGCGACGCGTCCTTGAGGTCGGTGGCCGCTCCCATCGTGGTGGTCAGCACGCGATTCTTGGTGCCGGCGGCGTTGGCGACCTCGCGGGTCCAGGCCACGGGCATCGCAGGGGAGTTCACGCCCTGCTCCTTCTTATCTTTGGTATTCTTGGAGCGCTCGCTGAGCGGGTCTTCGGGATTCATGCCCTTGAGCACGAGGCCGCGGAGAAGGACCTGCACGTCGGCCGGAGGATTGGCTTCGTAGACGTCGGTGTCGCCGAAGATCTGGCCGACGCCGTTGAGGACGGCGAGCTTATCGGCGCCGGGCTCGATGACCGTGCGGGTGGCCTCCGACTTATGGTTGCCCCAGTGGCTAACCCAGGTCTCACCGAGCACCTTGCGGCCGAATCCACCTTCGTTGTTCCAATTGTAAGCGATGAAGGCGCTGTCCTTCGGGATGCCGGCGAACGCATGCGTGCTGGTGCGGGTGGCGACGATCGGAATGCCGCGCTTGATGGCGGCGTCGAACTTCGCAAGGGAGGCTTCGTTCCACTTGCGGAAGCGTAGGCCGAGCACGAGGGCATCGGCGGTGTCGAGGGCTTCAGGCTTTCCAAGCGAGGCCGTATTGTTCGGATTGATCACGCCTTCGTCGTGCGAGAAGAGCACGGTGCACTTGAAACCGTGGCGCTCGGACAAGATACGGGCGAGCATCGGCATCGATTCTTCCGAGCGATACTCTTCATCGCCCGAGAGCAGCACGACGTGCTTGCCGGCGCCAAGCCCCTTGCCGGCGGGAAACTCGAGCCAGCCCGGGCCGGAGGTGAAAGCCTCGGCGGCGACGGCCGGGAGGGCGAGGACAAGGGCGGCCAAGGCGGCCCAGAGGAGAAGATGACGCTTCATGGGGTAAGGTTTTGGAGACTGCACTGCAGACGGCGGGTTTCAAGCGCCCTGTTGCGTGGCTAGCGCCTCATTTCCGTTCATTCGCCCCGTCCTTCTTCGGCGGAGCCGAAGAAAAGGGGTCGGGGCGGATCGTCTCGCGACGGCCGTCGGAATAAGTCGTGACCTGGTTACCGAAGGGGTCCGTGCGCGTCGTCGCGCGCGTGCCGTCGCTATAGCTCGTGGACGATCCGCCGAACGGGTCAGGGCGCGTCGTGGCCATCACGCCATTGCTATAGCGGGTCGTCGAACCCCCGAAGGGGTCCGTCCGGGTGGTCGCCGTCACGCCGTTGCTGTAACGCGTGGAAGAGCCGCCGAAGGGGTCGGGCGTCGTCACGGCGGTCACGCCGTTATCGTAGCGGGTCTGGGTGCGGCCGAACACGTCGGTGCCCTTGACGCCGGACTTCGGGGCTTCACCGGTGCGCGGCGCGACCTTCACTTCCGCCGCCGGCTTCACTTCGGGCTTCGTCGACGGCTTCGCCTCGGACCGAGTCGCCTCCTTGCGGGCCAGGTCTTTCTTCGGATCGGCGGGAGCGGCGAAGAGCAGCGCGGTGCCCAGGATACCGAGGAGAAGGAACGTCTTCATGGGGTTGATTCTATTAGAAACCAAAAAGGGCGGGACGCAAGCCGCGGCCCCGTGAAAACAAGAAGGGCGGGCGCCTCACGGCGTCCGCCCTTCCCTTCGTACGACCGGAGTCGCTTAGGCGATGACCTTATCGACCACCTTGCCGAAGTTATCGGTGAGGCGGAAGTCACGGCCGTTGTAGCGGAACGTGAGCTTGGTGTGGTCGAAGCCGAGGAGGCGCAGGATCGTGGCGTGCAAGTCATGCACGTCGACGCCGTCAGCGGCGACCTGGGAGCCGATTTCGTCGGTCTCTCCGTAGTGCATGCCGCCCTTGACGCCGCCGCCGGCCATCCAGCAGCAGAACGCCTTGGAATGGTGATCGCGACCGGAAGCCTGGTTGACGCGGCCCGCGGTGGTCGGGGTGCGGCCGAATTCTCCGCCCCAGATGATGAGGGTCTGGTCGAGGAGGCCGCGCTGCTTGAGGTCGGCGATGAGGGCGGCGGCCGGGCCGTCGATGGCTTCGGCCTTGCCGGCGATCGCCGTGAAGAGGTTGGTGTGATGGTCCCAGCCTCCGGCGTCGACCTGGACGAAGCGGACGCCGCGCTCGACGAGGCGGCGGGCGCAGAGGAGCTTGGCGCCGAGGTCGGACTTGCCGTACATCTCGCGGGTCTTTTCGGACTCCTTGGAGATGTCGAAAGCGTCGGTCGCTGCGGTCTGCATGCGGAAGGCGAGCTCGAAGGACTCGATGCGGGCCTCAAGCTGCTCGTCCTTCTGGACGGTCTGCATGTGGCGCTCGTTCAGCTGGCGGACGAGGTCGAGCTGCTTGCGCTGCGCGTCCTGCGTGGTGAATTCGCTCTGGAGGTTGGCGATGATCTTGTTCGCCGGAGCACCCGGACGGAACGAGGTGTTCGCACCCTGGAAGAGGGACGGAAGGAAGGCCGAAGCGCGGGCATCGGAGCTGCCGCCGAGAGAGACGAAGCCCGGGAGGTCCTGGCTTTCGGTGCCGAGACCGTAGAGGACCCAGGCGCCGAGGGAAGGCTTGGAGAGGATCGCCGAGCCGGTGTGCATCAGTTTGGCGGCCGGACCGTGGGCCGGGAGATCTTGGTGGAGCGAACGGATGACGCACATCTCGTCGGCCACGCCCTGGAGCTTCGGGAAGATCTCGCTGATCTCGAGGCCGGACTTGCCGGACTTCTTGAACTCGAAGGGCGTCGGGAAGAGGACGCCGTTCATGCCGGAGGCGGACATGTCGGCCAGCTCCTTCATCTTCGGCTTCGGATCGAAAGTGTCGAGGTGCGAGGGAGCGCCGCCCGCGAAGATGTGAATGACGTGCTTCGCCTTCGCGGCGAGCGGGGCCTTGCGAGGCTTGAGGTTGGCCATGACCTCGGCGTGAGCGTCGCTGACCATGTACTCGGACACCATGGTGCCGAACGCGAGGGCGCCCATGCCGAGACCGGTCTGGCGAAGAAAGTCGCGACGGGAGTTGGGGGTCGGCACGTAATTGCCGCAGCTGGAGTCTTTCATTTTGGGGATTTGGTTAGGGATAAATATGAGGGGTTATTTAGGATATACAAACTCGTTTGAAGCGGTGGGGGTTAGGGTCATCAATTCAGGTAGACGAACTCGTTGGAGCAGACCATCGACTGGGCCAGCATGACCCAGGGGTTGGAAGGCACCTTACGGTCGACCTTTTCCGAGTTATTCACGATTTTTCCGCCTTGAACCGAGGTTTCGATCTTCACCTCGGGCACGGCTGGGCCCTTGGCCGCGGCGACCTGGGCGGCCTTAGTTTTGGCCTGCTTCTCGGCCCGGTACTTGGCGGCCTTGGCTTCCTTCGGGGAAAGCTGGGTGGCCGGCTCGTCGATGTATCCGGCGATACGCATCACGAAATCGCGGGCGATCTGGCGCTCCTGGACGGTCGGAGAACGCTGATACATGATGCGGTAGAGCTGCGTGATCCTTTCGTCATCGGAAGTGGCCTTGGCCATCTCGGCGCGAGCGTTGACGTTGCGGGCCACCTCGACCGCGAGCGGGTTGTTCATGAAGAACAGGGCCTGCTGAGGGACGATGGTGGATCCGCGGATGGAGTTCGCCATGTTGGGGTCGGCGAAATCGAACTGGGACTGGAACTCGCTGAGTTTGTCGCGGTCGATGAATCCGTAGATGGTGCGACGGTAGCTGTAAGGCTCGTCGGTGATGTTCACCGCACGGCCGCCGAGGGCGCGGTCGAGCTTGCCGGACAGCAAGAGCATCGAGTCGCGGATGGACTCGAAGTCGAGACGGCGGAGATTGGCGTGCCAGAGGAGCTTGTTGGCCGCGTCGATCTTCATGGGGTCGACCGACGATTTCTGGACGATGAGCGGGTTGGATTTCGGATCGGCGGTCTGTCGATAGGTCGCCGAAAGCAGGATCTTCTTGTGCATCTTCTTGATCGACCAACCCCCTTCAACGAAGGTCGTGGCCATCCAATCGAGGAACTCGGGGTGGCTCGGCGCTTCGGACATGTTGCCGAAATCGTCCGGCGTGGTGACGATGCCGAAACCGAAATGGTGCATCCAGAGACGGTTCACGAGCACGCGCGCGGTCAGCGGATTGGTGCGGCTGGCGATCGCCAGGGCGAGTTCGCGACGTCCGCTACCTTCGTAGAAAGGCAGACGGTCGGGTCCGGCGAGGACCTCGAGGAACTGACGAGGGGCTGCAGGGCCACGCTTGTTGCGGTCGCCACGGATGTAGACGTAGCTGTCGCGAGGCTTCTCAACGTCGGTGATCACCATAGCGGTGCCGGGGCCACCGGGGTGCGTGATGTCAAGGGAGTTGATGTCAGAGAATTTGAAGTACTTAGCGGGCTTGCCGTTATTGACGAAGGTGGCGCTGATCGGGGCCTGCCAGGTCTCGCAGAAGTCGCGGCTCTCGGTCAAGCGCTCCAGCAAGGAGACCGTGGAGATGTCCTCGACGTTGGGCAACGGCCACGGGAAAGCGGCGAGCTGGGCGACGGAAGGATCGTCCTTGTCCCCCTTGCGGCCCGGCTGACTGCGCATCTGGATGTGAGCGACGATCTTGTCATGGTGCTTCTTGAAGACAGCCTGATAAGCCAATGCCACCTCTTCCAAGGACTTCGGCTTGAGCCCGCGCAGGGCGTCGGCGACCAACGGATTCAAGGGGGTCTTCTTGTCGGCGATGGCCGCCGCGATGATCGCGGGAGCCTGCTTCTCGAAATTATCGGGGCTGACCTTCTTGAGGCGGACGAGCGGCCCGGTGATCGGATGCTCGGGTCGACCCATGACCGCGGCGAACGAAGTCTCCAGCTCGCGGCTTTGTCCGAGGTCGAACTTCTTCAGGATGTCGAAGCCGGCGGTGCTGCGGAAGCCTCCGGACATGGCAGCGAGGGCGCGAGGGGCGAACTCGCGATGAAAGGCGCCCTGCATGCCTGCGAGGTGCTTGTAATAGCCAAGGGCGGTCGTATTGACGAGCTCGCCAAGCCGCTTCTCGTAGTCGGCGCGGTAGGCGTTGGTCGGCGCGTTCTTGCCGACGAGAAGGGGATCGCGGACGACCGGATTCTGCTGGGGCTCGATGACGGAGGCGAAGATGCCGTGCAAGGAGTAGTAGTCGGCGGCGGGAATCGGGTCGAACTTATGGTCGTGGCAACGCGAGCAGGACACGGTCAGTCCGAGGAAGCCCTTGGTCGTCGCATCGATACGCTCGTCGATGGTGTCGTCGTTATTCTGGAAGCGCTTGCCGACGGTGATGAAGCCGAGGGCGGCGAGGCGCGCGTCGTCCTTGGCCAAGTCCGGCAGACGGTCGGCGGCGAGCTGTTCGATGATGAACTGGTCGTAGGGCTTATCGGAGTTGAAGGCGTCGATGACGTAGTCGCGATAGGTCCAGGAAGCGTCGAAAGTCTCGATCGTGCCGTTCTTCTTGAGTCCCTTGGTGTCGGAATAACGGGCGGTATCGAGCCAGTGGCGGGCCCAGCGTTCGCCGTAGTGAGGCGAAGCCAGGAGGCGATCCACGGTGCGCTCGACGACGGCGGTCGTGGCGCGGGCCGGCTGGCCTTTACGCAGGGACAGCGAGTCCATCGCCAAAGCCGCATCATACTCGCGGGCAAAGGCGTCGACTTCCACGCTGGTGGGAGGCAGGCCGATCAGGTCATAGGAAAGGCGGCGGAGCAGCGCTTCACCGTCGGCGGCGGGACTCGGCACGAGGCCTTTCTCATCGAGTTTGGCCAACACGAAGGCGTCGACCTCGTTCTGGCACCAGGCGGAGTTGCTCAGCTTGGTCGGCACGGAGACCTCGCGGACCGGCTGGAAAGCCCAGTGGCCACGGGCCTTTTCGGAAAGACCCGTGAGTTTGGCGCCACCGGCGCCGACCGGAGCGGGTGCGCCCATCTTGATCCACTGCTCAAGCGTAGCGATCTGCGTGTCGGAAAGCTTGGCGCCCTTCTTGCGCGGTGGCATCGAAAGTTCGGGATCGGTCTGATGGACAGCGACGATCAGGAGGGATTTCTTCACGTCACCCGGGACCACGGCAGCGCCTAGATCGCCACCCGCCAGCATACCAGCACGCGAATCCATGATCAGCCCGCCTTTGGAGACGCCCTTCTCCTTCGAGTGACACTCATAGCAACGCTCGGTAAGAATCGGGCGGACGTTCTTCTCGAAGAATTCCAGACCGGCGGGGTCCATCTTCGCCTCGACGGGCGCATCGGCGGCCTGGAGCATGGCGGCCGTCCCTAGGGCGGTCAGCAAAGGCAAAATTCGGAGCACGGTCGGGGAGCGATTCATGGGGTTCGGCGGATTGAAAATGGGTAAGGAAAGTCGGGGGCGACCTGGGGGTTCCTTCTAGGTGATAATTCTTAAGCCAAGATGAAGGACATCAACCCCTTGTTTGTCGTATTTACATCATTCAACCCCAGGAAATGGCATAGGGGTCTTTTTTGTTAAAATTTCGTCAAAAAACCTCCCCCACGACAGCCCCATTGTCCAAAAACAAGAAAGCCGGCCTAAAAGGCCGGCTTTCGAAGGAAAAGAGGCGCTTAACCTCAGTTCACGTAGACGAACTCGTTCGAGAGCAGCAACGACTGGACCAGGAGCTCGGTCGGCGTCATCGGGGTGCGAGGAATCAGCTCGCCCACGTTCTGCATCACGCCTTCAGCGCCCCCGCCGGTGACGGCGGTCATCATGCTTTCTTCGCCATCAGGAGCCATCACGGCCGCAGCCTTGGCGGCCGGGGCCACCGTCCGAGCGGTAGCCGCGGCGGCGGCATTGACTCCGGCCTTGGCGCCCGAAGCGGCGGCCTTGGTCGAAGGACGCAGGTTGGCGGTCGCGATCGTCATCTTGGCCTTGGTCAGGAATTCCTGGGCGACCCGGATCTCGTTCGTGGACGGACGACGCTGGAACATGCATCGGAACATCGCGACGATGCGCTGATCTTCGGAGATGGCGTTGACGACGTCCTTACGGGCGGCGACGGCGCGGGCGACCTCGACGGAGAGCGGGTTGTTCATGAAGAACAAGGCCTGCTGCGGCACGATGGTAGAATTGCGCTTCGAGTTCGGCTGATCGGGATCGCCGTAATCGAACTGCGAGAGCGTGTCGCTGAGACGGCGGCGGTCGACGTAGCCGTACAGGCTGCGGCGATAGCTGAAGGGCTCATCGGTGATGTTGGCCGGCTGGCCGCCGACAAGCGGGTTCAACTTGCCGGTAAGCAGAATCATCGAATCACGGATCGATTCGAAGTCCAGGCGGCGGAGATTGCCACGCCAGAGCAGGCGATTGCCGGCATCGACCTTCAGGGGGTCGACGGGACCCTTCTTGACCACGAGCGGATTCGCGGTCGGATCGGAATCCAGGCGATAGACATTGCTCATCACGATCATGCGATGGAGGCGCTTCATCGTCCAGCCGTTCTCCATGAAGTCGTTGGCGAGGTAGTCGAGGAGCTCCGGGTGCGAAGGCTTCTCCGACATGTTGCCGAGGTCGTCGGCCGTGATGACGAAGCCTTCGATGAAGTGCTTCATCCAGGTACGGTTGACGGCCACACGGGCGGTCATCGTGTTCTCCTTGGTAGCGATGGACTGGGCGAACTCATAGCGACCGCTGCCATCGACATAGGGCTTGCGCTCGCCTTCCTTGGAAAGGATGTCGAGGAACTGGCGAGGGACGATCTCGCCCTTGTTGTTCTTATCGCCGCGCTTGAAGACGTAGCTGTCCTTGGGAGCTTCGGAATCCTGCACGACCATCGCTTCACCAGGGGCACCGGGGTGCGAGAGGCGGAGCTCATTGATCTGGGTGTGACGGAAGTAAGCCACCGGTTCGCGGTTGCCGATGCCGCCGTAGATCGGGCGATTCTGCCAGTCGGCGCAGAACTTGCGCGTACTGAAGAGCGAGATCATGTCTTCGTTGTCGAAGACCTCGTCATAGCTCGGGATAGCCCAAGGATAGCCCGTCATCTCGGCGATCGCGGGGGAGGTCTTTTTCCAGCCGTCACCAGGCTTGGCGAGCAGCGCAAGGTGGGCGAGGATGGCCGCTTTGTTCTCGTTGTAAGCCTTCTGGTAGGCGGCAGCGACGTCTTCGAGGGACTTCGGCTTGAGGCCGCGGAGGGCGGCAGCGATGATCGGATTAACCGGGTGATCGGTGTCCTTGAGGGACTCTTCGATAACGCCAGGTGCGCGTTCGGCGAAGTAGACGAGTGGCACGGCGGCAGCGGCGGCGAAGGGTCCGGTGATCGGCGAGTCCTTCTGAATGCGCATGGCGGCGAAATCGACACCGGAAACCAGGTCGATCTTGTACTTGGCGGAGAAATCACCGGCTTCGGCTGAGCCACGACGACCGCCGACGCTGGCGATCATCAGGCGGCCGGCCATCTCCTTGTCATAACGAGCGCGGGTCTCGCGCATGTAGCGGAAGAAACCAGCGACCTGCTCGTCCTGGAGCTGGCCAAGGCGCTTGGTGAAGTCGGCGCGCGCGACGGAGGCGGTCTTGGAAGTGGCCGCGATCGTGGGATGGTGCAGGGGCTCGACGGTCGAAGCGAAGATGCCGTGGAGCGAGTAGTAGTCCTTGATCGGGATGGGGTCGAACTTGTGATCGTGGCAGCGGGCGCAGGAGACGGTGAGTCCAAGGAAGGCCTTGGTCGTGGTGTCGATCCGTTCGTCGATGATGTCGTTCGGGTCGTCAAAGCGCTTGCCGACGGTGAGGAATCCGAGCGCCGCGAGGCGGGGATCGTCGGGCGAGATGCCCGGAATACGGTCGGCGGCGATCTGCTCCACGATGAACTGATCGTAGGGCTTGTCGTCGTTCAACGCATTGATGACGTAGTCGCGATAAGTCCAAGCGTAGGCGAAGCGGTAGTCGCGGAAGAGGCTGTCGCCCTGGTCCACCTGCAGGCCGCGGGTATCGGAGTAGCGGGCGGTATCGAGCCAATGGCGGCCCCAGCGTTCGCCGTAGTGGGGCGAGGCGAGAAGGAAGTCGATCTGCTTGGCGTAGACGCCTTCGACGGCGACGGCAGGCTTGCCAGCACGGAGCGCCATCGTGTCGGCGATCTGGGCGGCCTGGATGGCCTTCTCGAAGGCGTCGACCTGTTCGGAAGTCGGGGGCAGGCCGATCAGGTCATAGGAGACACGGCGCAGGAACGATTCAGGGCTGGCGGAGGGATTGGGCTGGAGGCCTTTCTCTTCGAGCTTGGAGAGAATGAAGGCGTCAATGGGGGTCTTGACCCAAGCCTTGTTCTTCACTTCGGGCACGGTCGGCTTCGTGACGGGCTGGAAGGCCCAGTGTTCACGCGCCTTACCAGTGAGTCCGGTGAGCTTCGCGGCGCCGCCCATCGGCATGGGCGCACCCATCTTCACCCACTCCTCAAGGATGGCGATCTTATCGTCCGGCAGCTTGCCTCCGGTCTTCTTAGGAGGCATCGCGAATTCAGGGTCGGTGTAGCGGACCGCTTTGATCAGCAGCGACTTTTCGAGGTCGCCCGGGATGACAGAAGGGCCTTCGTCGCCGCCCTTGTAGGCGCCATCGCGGGAGTCGAGAATGAGGCCACCTTTGGAGGAATTCTTCTGGGCGGAGTGGCACTCGTAGCAGCGATCGATGAGGATTGGGCGCACGTTCTTCTCGAAGAATTCCAAACCCTCCTTGGAGGGCTGGACGTCATCAGCGGCGGCGGCAAAGGAGGCCGCGAGCAGAGGGAGGACGAAGAAGGAGTGACGGAGCGAAAGCATGGGCGTGTTTCTTAAGGTGAGATTAAGGTTCAGAAGGGGCCGAACCAGATAAAGTGAACTTAAGCCCGAGCCTCCGGAAATCAAGCGTCCTTGCCCATTCGGATTGTAAAGAAAAGACCCCAGCACAACGTTCGTCGTGCCGGACGATGCGTATCTTGATCGCCAACGATAAATTCAAGGGCTCGCTGCCGGCGGAAAAAGCCGGTTTTCATATTAAAAACGGTCTAAAAACGGCCTTTCCCCAGGCAGATTTCGACCTTTGCCCGATTGCCGACGGCGGCGAAGGCACCGCCTTGGCGATGACGGCCGCCTTGGCCGGAGAGTGGACCTCCTGCGCCACCCAGGATGCCCAGGGAAGGCCCATCGAAGCAGGCTTCGGATGGGCGGCCGACTCGGCCACGGCGGTCATGGAAATGAGCGCGGCCAGCGGCTTGGCTATCGTCCAAGATTTAAAACTTAACCCATTCACTGCTAGCACCTTAGGCACAGGATTTCTTATTAAATCCGCCCTCGGAAAGGGGGCCCGACGCATCCTTATCGGCATCGGGGGAAGCGCCACCAATGACGCCGGCCTAGGGGTAGCCCTGTCCTTGGGGTATAAATTCAAAAAAGCCGGGCGGGCCTTCTTCCCAACTCTCGAGACCATCCTGGAGGCCGATCAGCTCGAAAAGCCGGCCACCCTGCCCCTCTTCGAGCTCATCGTCGCCTGCGACGTCGACAACCCCCTGCTCGGCCCACGCGGAGCCACGCGCGTCTACGGGCCGCAGAAAGGTGTTACCGACTTCGCTTGGTTCGAACAACGACTCGAACACCTCGCCGACCTCGCACGTCGTGACCTCGGCGTCGATCCGCGCGACATGCCCGGCGCCGGTGCCGCCGGCGGACTCGGCTTCGGTCTGATGGCCTTCCTCGGCGGACGTCTCGTGAGCGGCTTCGAGATGGTAGCGACGCAAGTCGGACTCGAAGCCCGCGTCGCCGCCGCTGACCTCGTCATCACCGGCGAAGGCCGCCTCGACGAACAAAGCCTGCAAGGTAAAGGGCCCGTCGGCGTCGCCCGCCTTGCGCGACGACTTGGCAAGAAAATCATCGGCGTCGCTGGCTCGGTCGACGATTCGGCCGCGTTGCGCGCGCAGTTCGACCTATTGATCGCGATCAAGCCTACCACGATGCCGCTCGACGAGGCGATGCGTCGCACCGGCGAGCTCATCGAAGACGCGTTGCGTGCACGCGTCTCGCGGCTGCGCGCCCTCAGCTAAAAATCGGAATCGGCACGCCCTTGCCGTCGACGGTCGCGTAGAACGGGCGTCCTTCGATGTCGAAAGCCGTCTTGGGGCTGATACCCATCGCGCGGAAGATGGTGGCGTGCATGTCGGAGATCGACACGGGGTCCTTGATCGCGACGAGCGGACGCTCATCGGCGGTCGCACCATAGATATGCCCCTTCTTCACGCCGCCGCCGAACATGACGACGCTCGTGCCTCCGGTGAAATGGCGATGTAGCCCATAATGGTCAGGGCTCGTCATGACGCCGGATTTATTGAAGGCCTGATCCTTGGCCTTCGAGCCCGGGCGTCCTTCAATCATGGCGTCGCGGCTAAATTCGCTGGCGATGACGACCAAGGTGCGATCGAGCAGCCCGCGCTGCTCGAGGTCGCGGATCAGGCGGGCGATCGGACGGTCGATCTCGGCATGCATCTTCGCCACGGTCTCATGGCCTTTGCCGTGCGTGTCCCACTGGAAGAACGGCACGTACTCCGTAGTGACCTCGACGAAACGGGCGCCGTTCTCGACGAGCCGGCGAGCGAGCAGGCAGCCGCGACCGAAGCGGCCGGTGTCATAATCCTTCTGGACCTCAGGGGGCTCGAGCGAGATGTCGAACGCGGAGCGCTCCTTGGCGCTGAGCAGACGATAGGCATTGTCCATCGAGCGCAGCATCGACTCATGCTGATGGTCGCTGAGCAGGTCGCGGCTGGGTGTCGCGTCGACGAGCCGGCGGAACTCGCGGTCGCGGTTCACGAAACGGCCGGCGTCCATGCCCTTGGGCGGACGCACGGCGGCGGCGGCTTCCTCGGGGAAAGGCAGGTTCATCGGACCGTATTCACCGCCAAAGAAACCGGCGGTCGTGAACGACTTGAGCTCTTCGCTTTCGCCGACGCCCTCGAGGCGCTGGCCGATGTTGACGAAGCCCGGCATGACGGGGTTGCGTGGCCCGAGGACGCGGGCCATCCAGGCGCCGATATGGGGACAGGCGACGGTCTGCGGCGGGACGTAGCCGGTGTGCCAATGAAACTGGTGGCGGGAGTGGAGGATGCTTCCGAGGTCGGGCTGCACCGCCGAACGGATCAACGTCGCCCGGTCCATGACCTGCGCGATGTTCTCAAGCCCTTGGCAGATCTTAATGCCGTCGACGGACGTCGGAATCGCCGGGAACGTGCTGAGCACGCGTTCATAGGAGAGTCCGTTCTCGAAGGGAGCGTAACGCTTGGGGTCGAAGGTCTCGGGCGCAGCCATGCCGCCGGCGAGCCAGATCAGGATACAGGAATCCGCCGTGGCAGCGGGCTGAACGATCTTCTCGCTTTCGGCGAGCAGGCGCGGGGCGCCCATCGAGAGCGTCGCAGCGCCGGCGGCGGCGAGCATCTTAAGGAATTCGCGCCGCGCGAGCGGCTCGGGCAAGGAAGGGTCAAGCGGCAGAGAGGAGGACATGGCGATCAGCGGATGGTCTGGAATTCGGGGAGCATGCATACGGCCCAGAGCAGGTCGGCGATGCCTTGTTCGGACATCTCGGCCCCGACCATGCCGGCGGCGACCTTGAGTTCGCCCGGAGCAGGCTCACGGCTCAAAGCGGACAGATAGAGCCAGCGCGCAAGCTCTTCGGGCGAAGACCAGCTTCGCTTCTTTAGGCGGCCGGCGCCGGTGGCGAGCAGGCTGGTCAGCGCCTGACCGTTGGAAAGATCGATGGCCTCGAGCGTGCTCAGCTCATTCGGACGCATTGAGACGATCTGCTCGCGGTTCGGACGGCCCAACGCGCGCTGGAGCAGGTCGGACTTCATCAGGCTCGCACGTGCCGGCAGGCTGCTTGTGCCATCCATACCGGCCAGCATCTCGGCCATACGGCCCTCGGCCTTGCGCCAGACTTCGGCCTTCACGAGCGCGACCGGCTGCCAAGCGATCTCCGCGGACTTGGCTTTCGCTTTGCCGACGGCGGCAAAAGTGCCGCGGGCGTTCGGCACGCTCTTCGTCCATTCCCAGGCGGAGTCGGTGGCCATCTTCACGCGCGCCCCGCCCTTGAGCGAGACGTTCACCTGGAAAATCAGCGCAGCGATATTGGGTGCCTTGCCAGCGTTATGGCCGACGACCAAGATCTGATTGACGCCCTTTAGCAAAGCCGGGGAAAGGTCGAAGCTCTTCGGGTCGGCCCAATTATCTCCTTCGCCGATCTTCTTGCCGTTCACGTAGAGCTCGAAGCCGTTGTCGGCGGTGACGACGCAGGTGGCGGATTCCACGTCGGCATCCAGGACGAGCTGACGGCGGAAGGAACGCGTCTCACCGGCTACGGGAACCCGGCCTCCGGCGATGTCTCCCGACCAGATGGGTGTCGCGCTCAGGGGTTCGACCACGGGCTTCTTGACCGAAGCCGCGGAGGGAGCGGCCCGCGGGACTTTGAGTTCGATCTTCGCCGGAGCGGTGCCGGTCAGTCGCCAGACAGCGTCGACGAACTGCTCGGCGGTGAGCCGCTTGGCCCGCGGTCCGCGATAGACGTAACCCTTGTCTTCCGCATCGCGCGCAAGCACCTCGGCACGGGACTGATAGGCCTGGGAAGTGGCAATGAACGAGAGCACGGCCTTGAGGTCGTACTTGGACTCGACGAGGCGGTTGGCGAGCACGTCGAGGAGGTCTTGATTCCACGGCTGCGTCTGCATCGCGTCGACCGGGTGCACGATGCCTCGCCCCATGAGGCGATGCCAGAGGCGATTGACGATGGTGCGCTGGAAGCGGCCGTTCTCGGGGTGGGTGATGAGCGCGGCGAGCTGGGCGAGGCGTTCCTCACGAGGCTTGGTGGCGTCGACCTGCCCGAGCTCGGGGAAAATCCAGGCGGCCACGGCCGGCTTGCCGGTCGGAATGTCGCAACGCACAAGTTCCATCGGATGGTCCGAGTAGATCGCGGCGAGGCCATAGGCATCGCGCAGCTTCCAGCGGTCGACGAAGCTGTCGTGACAGGAGGCGCACTTCATGTTGATGCCCAGGAAAGTCTGCGAGACGCTCTGCGAGAACTGGAGCTCGGGAACCTGGCCGGCGCTCACCGCGCCGCGCCAGATGATGCCCTTGGCGAAGCCTTCGCTATCCGAGGACGGCGCCACGAGCTCGCGCGTGAAGCGGTCATAAGGCTTGTTGGCGAGCAACGATAGGTAAAGCCAGTTGGTGATCTGCTTGCGACCGCCGTCGATGTAGCCGGTACCCGCATAGTCGTTGCGGAGCAGGTCGTTCCAGAAGACCATCCAATGGTCCGCGTAATCGACGTCCCGGGCCAGCAGCGACTGCACCAGCAGCGCGCGTTTGTCCGGGCGACGATCGGCGGCAAACGCCCGTGCTTCATCGGCGGAAGGCAGCAGGCCGACGAGGTCGAGCATCACACGACGCAGGAAGGTCGCGTCGTCCGCCAATGAAGGGGTCGGCGCGCCCTTCTCGGCGAGCCAGCCGTCCAAGACGCGGTCGATCGGATGTGCTCGCCCCGCATGGATTGCGGGCAAGATCGGCTGACGAGGCTTGAGCGGCGGCTCATAAGCGGGCTGTTTAAAGGCGAACCCCTCGGTCCACGTCGCCCCTTGCTCGACCCAGGCCTTCAGCGTGGCGACTTCCGCGGGACTCAGGCGCTCGCCTTTCGGCGGCATCCTGACATCCGGGTCGGCGCTGACGATGGCTTCGAGGAGTTTGCTCCTCTGTGTCTGGACCAAGGATACGACCGCGCCGTTCTCTCCGCCTTCGAGCAGCGAGGCGCGCGTGTTCATCGAGAGTCCGCCCTTCTTCTTGTCACCCGTATGGCACTCCGCGCAATGCTTGCGCAGGATCGGCACCACCTCATGGGCGAAGTCGACCGGCAACGCGCCAAGGGAAGCCGTCAGGAAGAACCCAGCAAGAAGAGGACTACTTCGCATGCAGAAACGACCGAATCAGGGGACGAATACAATCGCAGCAGAGCCCGAGGCCTCGACCGCCTGCTTGGTGTCGGTCAGCTTGCCGTCGCGGCCAATCCGATAGGCGTTGAGTGTGCCCGATTTCTGGCCAGCGCAGACGAGCCAGCGGCCATCGGCGCTGAGGCCGAAACCGCGGGGCGTGGCCGGCGTTCCGAGGACATGCTGGAGCAACGCGAGCTTACCATCCTGGGCGATCGAGTAGACCGCGATGGAGTCATGGCCGCGATTGGAGACGTAGAGCGTCTTACCGTCAGGTCGGACGAAGATCTCCGCCGTGGATGCGCCTTTAGTTTCCGCCCCGGCCGGCAAAGTCGGGAGACTCTGGATCTGCTTTAGTCCGCCGTTACGCTCGACCGCGAAGGCGACGACATTGAGGCCCATCTCCGTATTCACGTACGCGAAGCGTCCGTTCGGATGGAAGGCGAGGTGGCGAGGACCCTCGCCGGCCGTGACCCGTCCGGACTTCGGCTTGTTCGGCGTGAGCAGGCCTTTCTCGGCGTCGAACTTGTAGATGAAGATGTCGTCGGTTCCGAGGTCGGCGACGTACGCACGGCCGTTCTTCGGATGGAAATAGACGCCATGCGCATGCGGGCCGGCCTGACGGGAGGCATTCGGACCCGTACCCACATGCTGGATAGAGGAAGCCGCAGGCGCGAAGGAACCGTCGGCCTTGATCGGCAGGGCGGTCGTAGAACCAGAGCCGTAATTGACCACGATCAGGTTCTTGCGCGCGGCGTCGACGGCGAGGTGCGTCGGGCCTTTGCCCTTGGAGGCCTCGGTGTTGAGCAGACGGAGCTTATCGCCTTCGACGGCATACGCAGCAACGGCGCCTTCGGCGGCCTCGGCGGTGGCATAGAGGAACTTAGCATCTGGGCTGAGCGCCAGATAGGAAGCGGACTTCGCGTCGGCGGCGACGGTCGGCGTGGAAATCTTACCTGTCTTGCCGTCGAGCACGCAGCGGAGCACTCCCTGCGCCTTGGCGCCGGAGGTGCCGACATAGAAGACGTACTGAGCGGGGGCCGGCTTCGGCGCGGCCTTGGCGGCGACCTTCGGCGCCGAGGCGGAGGTGTCAGCGGACTGGCAGCCGACCAGAACGGCCGCGAGGGCGGCGAGGAGGAGACGTTGGGTATTCATGATGATAAGATGAGCAGGCGACCTCAGCGGCCGGTCCACCAGCCGTCGAGCAGGGCCGTGAGGCGCTTGACGTCGTCGGGACGAGCCGCGGCGAGGTCTTTGACTTCGCCCGGGTCGGCCTTGAGGTCGAAGAGACGTGGAGGCTCGGTGGCACCGTTGATACCGCTGGAGACGATCAACTTGAGTTCGCCGGCGACGAGCCAGCGGTAACGCAGGCTGGCGGCAGGCTTGCCGAGCTCGAGGATGTCGTGAGTCGAGTTCTGACCCGCGACAAACGGACGCGCGCGGAGGGCTGCGTCATCGAGCAGGTCGAGTCCGTCGCCATCCGCAGGGACGCGGGCTCCGGCCAGCTTCAGGAGAGTCGGCATGATATCCACCGCGCTAGCGGCTTCATCGATCGAGGCCGGCTTGATATGGCCGGGCCAACCCACGATGATCGGCGAACGCACGCCACCGTCGAAGGGCGACATCTTGGACCGTTCGAAGTCTACCGCCGGCTTGTCGACGCGCGGAATCCAACCGTTGTCGGAGATATAGACGATGATGGTGTCCTGCGTGAGGCCTTCCTTCTCGAGGTGGCCACGGATGTCCCCGATGGTCTCATCAAACCATTCGATCATCGCGAAGTACTTAGCGGCCTGGATCGTCGGCGCCTTGCCGCGATACTTGGCGAGCAGTCTCTCAGGCGGAGTATGCGGGTCATGCGGCATCATCGGGGCATACCAGGCGAAGAACGGCTTGCCGTCCTTCTTGGAGCGCGAAATGAACTCGGTCAGCGGCGCCAAGGTCTTGCGGCCGATGTCCAGGCCTTCGTCGCCATGGCGCCCACCCTTGGTCATCCCTTCGGTGAAACCGCCGTGCGTGTAGTCGCCCATCCACCACTTGCCCGTCTGCAGGCTGACGTAACCGCGCTCCGCCAAAAGGCGCGGCAGGTGGGGTGATTGCTCAAAGAGCTTCACCAGCTTCTCCCGCCCCTGAATAAAAGCATCGGACTTCTGCTTGCCGGCGGCCTTGCCCACGCCCGCGGGTACGATCGGGTCGTTGCCCGTGACGCCATGCCGATGGACGTGACGTCCGGTCAGAAGTGAGGCGAGGCTGGGCGAGCAAAGCGAGTTGGTGTCATAACCGCGCGGGAAGACGCGCGACTCGGACGCCAATTTGTCGATGTGAGGCGTGCTGACCGATTTCGACCCCATGAAGCCGTAGTCGGTCCAAGCATGGTCGTCGGAGATGATCATCAGGATGTTCGGCGGGCGATCGGCGGCGGGAAGCGACAGGCAGAGGCTCGCCAAGACGACGACGCAAAGGGGGTGCAAGCGGGGCATGCTTTATAGACTCCCCAAAGCGCCGGCCGTTCCCACCCAAAAAGTCAGCCAAGAGTAATCATTAAGTACTGCTGGGGAGAAAAGCGCCCCGGCCCCTTTGACGAATCTCCGGCCTTAGGCACAATGCCCCCCTTCGCCCACCGCGGGGGTCGCTCACCCGCCCCCACGGACACCCCTGTAGAAAATATTATACGATTTTATCATGTTGTCATTCAATGACTTGTGTAAAAGCACCCCTCCGAACCCCCTTTTTTAGCCCTATATATACAGGCCCCACTCTCTTTTCCATGATCAACAACATCACCCCCCGCACCGCCAAGCCCGACGAACTGACCTCCCTCCTCCGCTCCGACCTCCCCGACCTCGGCGAAATCCAGGTTCGTCTCGTCGAAACCTCCCCGGACCGCTCCGGCGAGGCCGACGCCCTGACGCTCTACCTGAACCAGATCGCTCGCTGGCCTCGCCTGGCTGCCGAAGAGGAACTCCGCCTTGGCCGCCTCATCAAGGCCGGCAAGGCCGCCGATGGCAGCCTTACGCCCGTGGGCCAGGCCGCCTTCGATGAGCTCGTGAACCGTAATCTTCGCCTGCCGTATCATGCCGCCAAGCAGATGCGCGTCCCCCGCGAGGAGATGATGGAGCTCGTCGCGGCCGGTAATTTCGCGCTCCTCGCCGCCGCCCGCGACTTCGACGCCGACCTCGGCCATCGCTTCAGCACCTACGCCTTCTGGGGCATCCGCAGCGCCATCATGCGCGAACTGAATTTCCTCCGCCGCACCGTCCGCCTGCCACGCAACCTTCACGAACAACTTTCGAAACTGCGCAAGGCCGAGGCCGCGTTGCTGCAGAAGCTCGGCCGCGAACCCGAAGAGGAGGATATCGCCGCCTTCCTGGGATGCTCGCCGGAGAAGATCGTCGAGCTGCGAAGCTATCAGCAGCATAGCCAGTCGCTCGACGCTCCGCTGGGCGAAGAAAGCGACGCGACGTTCGGCGACACGCTGAAGGACGATGACGCCACGACGCCGGCCGCGCACGCCGAAGCCGCGGACTTCAAGGATGCCCTGCGCGAAGTCTTGGCCCAGCTGACGCCCCGCGAGCTTGAAGTGACTCGCCTCCGCCACGGACTGGATGGCGCAGAGCTGACGCTCGATGCCATCGGCCAGCTCCAAGGCGTCTCCCGCGAGCGCATCCGTCAGATCGAGGCCGCCGCCCTGCGCAAACTGCACCAAGGCATCCGCCGTTAGCCCCTTGTGCCGGAGGGCGGGTTCGCCATGATACAGGCGTGCCCACCCTCCTTCGCTTCCTGCTCGTCATCGGACTGACCGGTCCGCTGATGCCAGGCGCGCAAGCGCAGCAGGTCGAACCCTTCGAGGAGCCGCCGATCAGCTATTCGGCGACGCAGACGAACGACCGCGCCACGGAGATCAACGCCGCTTTCCAGAGCCGCGCCACGGAGATCCGTTCCCTGCCCGCCAAGAAACGCCTTAAGTGGCTGCTCGATGAGATGGGTGTGCCCGTCGAATCCCAGATCTTCGTGTTCAGCAAGACGAGCATGCAGCGCGATCTCATCAACCCGGAGTCGCCGCGCGTGCTCTACTTCTCCGACGAGGCCTACGTCGGCTGGTCGCCGACGGGCGCTTTCGAGGTCGCGGTGTTCGACGCTAAGCTGGGGGCCACCTTTTATATCTTCGAGCCGCACGCCGCCAAGGAAGAGCCCCTGCTCGCGCGCAGCGGCGACTGCCTGCTTTGCCACTCGCGCCATGAGCACACCCCCTCGCTGCGGACACGCTCGGTCTTTCCTGACGCGAACGGCGAACCCCTGAGCGGATCCGGCGGTTCCAACATCGCTCCCTCGACCCCGCTCGCCGAACGCTGGGGCGGATGGTATGTCACCGGCACGCAGGCGCCCTTTGAACATCGGGGCAACCTGACCGGCAAGAAGATCGACGACTTCGAAGGCCCGCTGGCCATGCCGACGCGCAACCTGCTAAGCCTGGAAGGCGTCGTGGATACGCACCGCTATCTCCTCAAGACCAGCGACGTCGTGCCGCTCCTGATGCACGACCATCAGGTGCACGTGCATAATGTACTCTCGACGGCCAACCAGGACGCGCGCATCGCGCTCCACCGCTGGCCTGCGATGCGCGAGATCCTCGGACTGCCGGCGGATGCGCCACCCCAAGGCTCCTGCCTCGTGGTGTTCGCCAGCCAGGCCGAGAAGATCCTCGACGCCCTGCTCTGCCGCGGCGAAGCCGCCTGGCCGGCCGGCGGCATCACGGGCGACGGCGTCTTCGCCCCGGCCTACGCCAAGACGCGCAAACCCGACTCCCAAGGGCGATCGCTGCGCGACCTCGACCTGCAGACTCGCCTGTTCCGCTATCGTTGCAGCCCGCTGATCTACTCCCAGAGCTTCGCTTCGCTGCCCAAGCAGATGCGCGATCTCGTCCTGCTCCGACTCTCTTCGGGCCTACGCGCCTTCCCGCCGTCGCCGTCATTCGGACATCTTGCGGACGACGAGCGCGTCGCGATCCACGAGATCCTTACCCAGACCCTGCCCGACCTGCCGGCCGGCTGGGGCCAGTAAGGCGGACGCGGAAAGGGCCGGCCCTCGGAGAGAGGACCGGCCCTTCGCTTCGACCGCGCAGCGGCTTACTTGACGAGCGAAGCGAGCTTCTCGCGGATCGCGTCGGCCTCGACCTGATAGCTGGCGGCGTTCAGGTGCAGGAGGTCGGGCATGACGGTGCGCTCGAGCGTGCCGTCGGGCGTGAGGAACTTGGCGCCGATGTCGAAGAAGTGGACCTTCTTGCCGTCGTCGAGCTTGGCGATGATCGCGTTCACCTTCTCATTCTTCACGCGATTAGCGTCCGCCGGATTCGGGCCACGCGGAAAGATTGCCAAGAGGAGCACCTTGGTGTCGGGCGAGCGCTTGTGGATAGCGTCGATGATATTCTTGATGCCGGCCGCGATCTGCTCGGGGGAATTTTCCACGACGCCGGCGTTGTTGGTGCCGATCATCAGCACGACAGCCTTCGGCTTGATGCCTTCGAACTCGCCGTTTTCGACGCGCCAGAGGACGTGCTGGACGCGGTCGCCGCCGATGCCGAAGTTCGCGGCGTTATACTTGGCGTATTCATTGAAGACTTCCTTGCCGTTAACATTCCAACCCGCGGTGATTGAATCGCCGAGGAAGACGACCTGTGCTTCGCCCTTCTTAGCGGTCGCCACGAAAGATTCATGTGACTTCGCGAAGCCGGCATGGATCTTGCCGTCCTTGGAGTCGAGCTTGGGCGCGGCGACATCAGCCTGCTGCACCGGGAGTTTGATAGCTGGAGCGGCTGCCTTCTTAGGGGCATCCTTCTTAGGGGCGGCTTTCTTGGCTTCCTGGGCGACCACAGAAGCGGCGGCGAACAGGGAAAGTCCGAGGAGGAGGGATAGGGTACGTTTCATGGGGGTGGCTTGGGGACAGCCATTTCGCCTCGGGGTTCCCCTCTGTCAACGTCCGCCCCGACGGGCTTGCTCACATGCGGTCGGTCGGCATAGGAACCTGCATGAGCAAACCCCTGTGTTTCGTGACCAAGGCCGAGGCCATCAAGGAAGAGTACAAAGGCCGCACCAATTACTGGCTGACCCGTCCGGAGCTGACCGGCGCGAAGGACCTGCAGGTCTGCGAAGCGACCTTGCCGGCAGGCGAAGGCCACGCCTTCCACACGCACCCCGAGCTCGAGGAGGTGATCTACGTCCTCGGCGGCGAAGTGGAACAGTGGGTCGACAAAGAGAAACGCATCCTAAAACCTGGCGACGTGGCGCATATCCCCGCCGGCGTCGTGCACGCGACCTTCAACGCCTCGAAGGCCGACGCGACCATCCTCGCCATCCTTTCACCCGGCGCGAGCAAAGGCCCCTTCATGGTCGACGTAAGCGGCGAAGCTCCCTGGAACCGATTACGCAGCCTGGCATGAAAGCCTTGCTCGGTTCACGCGCCCTGATCATCTCCGCCCTGCTTCTGCTCGCCGGAACGATTGTCCCTTTCATGATCTGGGGCGAAGCGCTGGAGGCGGCCTTCTCCGTCCAAGGCGCGCGCGCCTGGATGGCCGGCTTCGGCCCGGGCGCCGGCGTCGCCGGCATGGGCCTGCTCGTGGCGGACATCCTCTTGCCCATCCCGAGCACGCTCGTGATGTCGGCGCTCGGCCTGACTTACGGCCCGCTGGTTGGCGGCCTCTACGCGGCGGCCGGCTCGGCGCTTGCCGGATTCATCGCCTACGGCCTCAGCCGCTGGCTCGGCCGGCCGCTGGCGTTGCGCCTCGCCGGCGAAACCGGCCTGCGCCAAGGCGAAAGCTTCTTCGCCACCGGCGGCGCCTGGCTCGTCGCATGCTCCCGTTGCCTGCCCATCCTGCCCGAAGCGGTCGCGTGCCTGGCCGGCCTCAATCGCATGCCCTTCCGGATCTTCCTCCTCGCGGTGCTCTGCGGCAGCCTACCGATGGGCTTCGTCTTCGCGGCGATTGGCGCACTGGGCCAGGAAGAGCCCGCCTGGGCACTGGCGCTCAGCATCGTGGTACCGGCGCTGCTCTGGCTGGGCGCGCGCCGGTGGATGCGGCGCTGATCAGCGCAGCTCCTTGATCCGGACGTTGCGGTACCAGACGTGCTTAGCCTCATCCTGGAAACCGATATGCCCCTCGGCCGGACGGTCCTTCATCGGGGAAGCGGCGAGATCGAGGACGATCGTGCGCTCGCCGTTGAAGTCGACCGTCAGGTGGCGGTCCTTGAGCGTCAGCGTGTAGCGGTTCCATTCGCCCGGAGCCTTCACCATGTTCTTCGAAGCGGCCATCGCGCGGATGATGCCGCCGCAATCATGGTGCCCCGGCTTCGCGAGGCCGAAAGTGTCGAGGATCTGGAGCTCGATCCCCTTGGCGACGGGATCGAGCGGATCCGCGACGCAGAAAAAGACGCCGGAGTTACCGGTGGGCTCGATCTTGAATTCGAGGTCGAGTACGAAGTCGCGGTACTTGCGCTCGGTGAAGATATAGGCGTCGTAGCGCTGCCAGCCCTTCTCGCCCGGACGCGGCTTCAGCGTGACGGTGCCGTCCGTGTCGTAGACCCAGTTGCCTTTGGTCTTCCAGCCGGCGAGGTCCTTGCCGTTGAAGAGCGGGACGAAGCCCGGGGCGTCGGCGGCCGGAGGCGGGACCGGGGCGACCAGGGCGCTGACGGGATAGTTTTCAGGGGCGGCGACAAGAGCCAGGGGCAACAGGGCGGCGAGGATGAGCAAGCGAGGCATGCGGATGAGGTAACGCCTGCCCCAAAGAGGTCGAGCCCATGTTAGGTTCGACTCCCCGCGGCTTATCATAATAAATATACGACATGGGCCGCCCCTCCCTGTTCGCCACCCTGCTCTGCTTGCTCGCCGCCGGCGTCGGCCTGGCCGCGGTGCCGCCCCACATCGTCGCCGAGGGCGTGCCGCCCGTCCCCGCCGCGCTGACCGCCGAGCTGGCGCCGTACCTCAACCTCGGCGGCGCCAGCTTCCGCGGCTGGCACTCCACGCGGCGAGAGGCGATCGTGACCACCCGAATCGGCGAAGCGACGCACCTGCATACAATGGCCGCACCGCTGGCGAAGCGCGTCGCCCTGACGAGCGGCATCGAGCCCGCGAAGAGCGGCCTGATGCAACCAGAAGGGACCTTGCTGGTCTACTCAGCGGACGTCGGCGGCAACGAAAACTACCAGCTCTACCTCAAGGATACGGCCGACCCGAAGAAGCAACCGGTGCGCCTGACCGACGGCAAGTCGCGTAACATCGAGGCGTGCTGGTCGCGCGACGGCCGGCACATCGCGTTCTCCACCAACCGCCGTAACGGCAAGGACAGCGATATCGTGATCAAAGAGGCGTTAGCCCCTTACGCCGAACGTGTCGTGCACACCGGCACCTCGCCGGGCTGGGGCCCGGTCGAATGGTCGCCCGACGGCAAGTTGCTATTACTCCGCCAGTCGATGGGGCAAGAAGAGTCACGCCTATGGACGATGGACCTCGCCACGGCAAAAAAGACGCAGATCACACCGAAGTCCGTGCGATACTACTTCACGCAGCCCGCCTTCGCCGAGGGCGGCAAGGCCGTCTACGCACTGGCGAACTTCGAGTCCGATTTCCTCAGCCCGACGCGCATCGACGTCGCCGCGGCCACGCTCCGTAAGCTCGAAGGCGGACCCACCTGGGATGGCGAGGAACTTGTCGTCTCGGAAGACGGGACTCGGCTCGTCGTTGCATTCAACGTCGAAGGCTTCTCTGAGCTCCGTTGCTGGGACCTCGCGACCGGCAAGCCCTTGCCCGCCCCAAAACTCAAGCCCGGCGTGGTGGCCAACCTGGCCTTCCGGCCGAACAGCCATGAAATCGGCTTTTCTCTCAACAGCGAGGACTCGGCAAGCGACGCTTGGTCGGCCGACCTCGACACGGGCCTCGTCAGTCGTTGGACCGCCAGGACGACCAAGCCAAAGAAAGAGATCCCCTGCCCTGAGCCGACGATCACCCGCGTGACCAGTTTCGATGGCGTAAGCATCCCTGCCCTCGTCTACCATCCAGACCCGAAGAAGTTTCCCGGCAAGCGACCGGTGTTGATGATCTTCCACGGCGGCCCTGAAGGACAGTCCCGCCCAGGCTACCGCGGCAGCTTCCACTTCTACCTGAACGAGCTCGGCGTCGCACTCGTCTACCCGAACGTCCGGGGCTCCACCGGTTACGGAAGGAAGTTCCTGGCACTCGACGACGGCGTGAAGCGCGGCGACGCGATCAAGGATGTCGGCGCCCTGCTCGACTGGGTAGCGAAATCGGACCGTCTCGACTCGCGGCGCGTGGCAGCCTACGGCGGAAGCTACGGCGGCTTCATGAGCCTTGCTTGCCTCGTTAATTACGCCGACCGCTTCCGCTGCGGCGTGGATAACGTCGGCATCGCGAACTTTGTGACCTTCCTGCGGGACACCTCGGACTACCGGCGGAATGCCCGCCGCATGGAATACGGCGACGAGCGTAAGCCAGAGGTGAAAGCCTTCCTGGACGGGATCTCGCCGGCAAACCATGCCGACCAGATTCGCTCTCCTCTCATGATAGTCCAAGGGAAGAACGACCCGCGTGTCCCGTTCACCGAAGCCGAGCAGATGCGTGACGCCGTGAAGGCTAAAGGGGGGACGGTCTGGTTCGTGATGGCCAAGGACGAGGGCCACGGCTTCGTGAAGAAGGCCAATGCCGACTACCAGTTCGCGGCCACAATCCTCTTCTTACGGGCCCATCTCCTGGACTGACGGGCTTCTATACGATTATAAATGACGGATTCTGTAAGGAGATTCCCCTCGCAGGCCGCGGAATAATCGGCGAAAAATGGAACCGTGACCACACCCCGCGGTCTCAATCCTACCCCTACTATGAACTGCGTGAAGAAACTCACGGCGGCGCTACTGCTGTCCCTCCCCGCCCTCGCCCAAGCTGGCGAGGCGGATATCCGAATCCCCGACCTAGCGAAGACGACGTTCCTCCACGGCGCGCTCACCGGCCACCAAGTCCTGTGGCTCGGCCTAGTCGTCTGCGCCCTCGCGACCGCCTATGGTTGGTGGCAGTACTTGCAGACGCGCGCCCTCCCCGTCCACCGCTCGATGTCAGCGGTCTCCGACATCATTTGGGAGACATGTAAGACCTACCTCTGGCAACAGGGCAAATTCCTCGCCGGCCTCTGGGTGCTCATCGCCGGTTGCATGACCTACTACTTCGCCGGCCTTGAGCACAAGGACGCCTCCTCCGTCGCAGTCATTCTCGGGGCTTCGGTCCTTGGTATTCTCGGCAGCTACGGCGTCGCTTGGTTCGGTATCCGCATCAACACCGTCGCCAATTCGCGTGCCGCCTTCTCCGCCCTGCGCGGCAATCCGCTCGCCACGTTGCTCATCCCGCTCAAGTCCGGCATGAGCGTGGGCCTGCTACTCGTCGCCATCGAGCTCTTCTTCATGATCGGGATCCTCCTGTTCCTGCCCAAAGATCTCGCAGGACCCTGCTTCATCGGCTTCGCCATCGGCGAATCCCTAGGCGCTTCCGCCCTCCGCATCTGCGGCGGCATCTTCACCAAGATCGCGGACATCGGTGCCGACCTGATGAAGATCGACTTCAAACTCCCGGAAGACGATCCGCGCAACCCTGGCGTCATCGCCGACTGTACGGGCGACAACGCCGGCGACTCCGTCGGACCGACCGCCGACGGCTTCGAAACCTACGGCGTCACCGGCGTGGCGCTCATCGCCTTCCTCGCGCTCGCCCTGGCCGCCAATCCGGCCCTGTGTGCGACCCTCATCATCTGGCTCTTCGCCATGCGCATCCTGATGGTCATCACGTCGCTGCTCAGCTATTGGATCAACGACGCCGTGAGCCGGGCCGTCTGGGGTCAGTCCAAGGACTTCAACCTCGAACAGCCGCTGACGAACCTCGTCTGGATCAGCTCATTGGTCTCCATTGCGATCACCTACCTCGCTAGCTACTTCCTCCTGTCCGACCTAGGCGGCGGCCTCTGGTGGGCCCTGTCCACCATCATCTCCCTCGGCACGCTCGCCGGCGCGCTCATTCCGGAATTCACCAAGGTGTTCACCTCGACCGAGAGCCGCCACGTGAAGGAAGTCGTGACCTCCTCTGATCAAGGCGGAGCCTCGCTCAACATCCTCTCGGGCCTCGTCGCGGGCAACTTCTCCGCCTTCTGGACCGGACTCTGCATCCTCGGCCTGATGTTCGGCGCGTACCTACTTTCGGCCCATCCGGCCGTCGCTGGCCTGATGCCGTTGAAATTCGCCTTCGCCGCACCGATCTTCGCGTTCGGCCTCGTCGCCTTCGGCTTCTTGGGCATGGGACCCGTCACCATCGCAGTCGACTCCTTCGGCCCGGTGACCGACAACGCCCAGTCCGTCTACGAGCTTTCCCAGATCGAGAAGCAACCGGGCATCGCCACCGAACTTGAGCGCGACTTCGGCTTCCGCCCCGACTTCGAAGGCGCGAAGCACCAGCTCGAAAAGGGCGATGGAGCTGGCAACACCTTCAAGGCGACCGCCAAGCCGGTGCTCATCGGTACCGCGGTCGTGGGTGCGACCACGATGGTCTTCGGTATCATCATGATGCTACAGGAGCACTACCAGGCTCTGGACGCGAAATTCAACGTCCTCGAGAAGCTCTCTCTCGTGCACCCGGAGGCGCTCATGGGGCTCCTCATGGGCGGCGCAGTGATCTACTGGTTCACCGGTGCCTCCACGCAGGCCGTTGTCACCGGCGCTTACCGCGCGGTGGTCTACATCAAGGAGAACATGAACCTCGACGTGACCACGGCGACGACGGAGTCCTCCAAGGAAGTGGTCCGCATTTGCACGCAGTACGCGCAGATGGGCATGACGAACATCTTTATTGTCATCTTCTGCTTCTCGCTCTCCCTCGCTCTCTTCGATCCGTTCTTCTTCATCGGCTACCTGGTAGGCATGGCCTTCTTCGGCCTCTTCCAGGCGATCTTCATGGCGAATGCCGGCGGAGCCTGGGATAACGCCAAGAAAATCGTCGAAGTCGACATGAAGGCCAAGGGCACGCCCCTCCACGCCGCCACGGTCGTCGGCGACACGGTCGGCGACCCTTTCAAGGATACGTCATCGGTCTCCCTTAACCCGGTTATCAAGTTCACGACGCTCTTCGGCCTGCTCGCCGTCGAGATCGCAGTGAAGATGGAAACTGGCCCAAGGCTTCTGCTTGGTGCCGCGATCTTCCTGGTCGCCCTCTTCTTCGTGTACCGCAGTTTCTACGGCATGCGTATCCCGGTGGCGACCAAGGCGCGCTGACCTAGCGGACCAGCGGCTCCAAGGGCTCCCCGATCGGGGAGCCCTTCTTTTTGCCCGTAAATCGGGGGGTTATATTATTTAAGAAACCTCCGGCGACCCGCTGGACAACTTCCGTCCGCCGGGCATAGTAGCGTCCTCGGCCAGTTCTCCGCCCACCCCGGCGTCCCTGTCCGATCCTTCCATTCCATTGCTCACCTTTCCAGCCGCGCGCCGTTTTCCCACGGACCGCACGGCAGGGATTCCCTCTCTTCTTCTTAAAAACCAAACCATGAAACGCCACTCGCCCGCTCCTTCCCGCCCTCGCCCTCTCCTTCGCCGCCGCTTCGACACCTCCCTGCCGCCCGCGAGCGTCCGCGCCCGACTTGAGGAACGCGTCTGCAATGACGCTTCGTTGCCCACCCTGTTCGTCCTGCCCTCCGTCAAGGAATCCGCCCGTCTGAGCGGTCCGGAGCTCAACGGAGATATCCATGTGCGCCTCGCCGTCAGCCAGACCGCGCTCGCGGCCTTCACGGGTAACACCACTGAAGTCACTATCGACTTCCGCGCAGCGGACAAGGCCACCGTCCAGGCAGTCGTCGCCAGCTTCGGCGCGGAACTCATCGAATCCAAGGTGCGGCGTCCGCGCCATGATCTCATGGGCCACTCGGTGGCCGGCTACCAGCCGAACGTCGGCCACTTCCTCGCCTGGGCCTGCTGCATGCCCAGCATGGAGGATCACGTCATTCTTGAGTCAGCCATCGACGCCGGCATGGCCTGCGATTTCGATTGCTTCGAGCACATCCACTCGGCGATGCGCGCGCTGGATTTCATGCGCATGGTCCGGATGGAAGGCGGCCATGGCAGCGCCTGCGATGGCGACGAGATTCCTCCGCATCTACGCCACCCGACTCGCCAAGGGCTCGTGGGTAAGGCCGCACTGCGCGTCGCACACCAGGGCCAGAAGATTACGTTAAATGCGACGATCGACACCAAGCCCAACCCAGCGGGTGACCGCCTGCGGATCCACTACGGCTGGTCGGCTGAACGCGAACGCTACGTCATCGGCTGGGTCAGCGACCTCGCCCCGAAGGCTCAGTGATTGCTGGGGTGCCGCTGCATCTTCTCGCCCCAGGCGAAGAGGATCATCGAGAGTAGGAAAACGCCATGGATAATGGCCTGCCACATGATCACCTTCTCGTGGCCTGCCGACATGGGCTTTTCGGCGGCGGCGGCGGTGATGTCGATGAAGCTCTTGAGCAAATGGATGGCCGAAATGCTCGCAAGGCTCCCGGCGAGCTTCACCTTGAGGGTGTTGGCGTTGATGTGGTCGAGCCAGTCGGGCCGATCGCCGTTCTCGCCGAAGTCGATGCGGGAGACGAAGGTCACGTAACCGCCGACGACGACCATGTTGACGAGGTTGGCCACCATCGAGATGTCCACGAGCGAGAGGATGCCGAGCATGATGCTGCTCTCGGTTGCGGTGGCGAAGCCCTGAAGGAGATGCAGCAGCTCCTGCACGCTCTTCCAAGCGTAGGCGATCGCAGCGAAGATGAGCGCGACGTAGATCGGCGCCTGCACCCAGCGGCTGGCGAAGATGAAATATTCCAGCCCGTGCTCGAGCTTCTTGGCGATGCCTTCGTCTTGGGAGTCTTTGGCCATGCCCGGAGATTTGCCATTCCCAGCCGACCGTCAAGCCGCCGAAAAGCAAAGCTGATAGAAGATAAAAGAGTGCAGATGAAAGATGGACGATAAAGGAGCTGCTATTAACGAGGCTGAAATCCCGTCGGCCGGGGAATGACCGACGGCCCTCCGGTCAACTGGCCAACCCATCAACGGGTCAACTTCCGATCAGACGCCCGCGCTCGCCGCGGCTTCACCCAGGGGGTCGGCGTTCGGCTCGCGCAGGTAGGCGTCGGCCTTGGCCGAGACGATCACACCGTAATTGATGGTGCCCAACCAGCCCGACATGATGATGCCGACGCTGCCGGCGTGATAGAAACCGCCGACCTGTTCGGGCAGGGCCATCGAGACCTTGAGGCCTTCGAACTTCGTACCGAACGACGTGCCGCCGACATGGCGGACGTAACGATTCACCGTACGCGGGGTGGCGGCCTCGGCGTGGTCGACCTTGGAACGGATGTCCGGAATGAACTTCTCGAGTCCCTTGAAGGATTCCTCGATGACGCGCGCCTTGTGCGTGGCGTAGTCGGCCTCGGAGAGATGGGCCCAGTCGTCCCACTTCTGATTGACCGAGGTGACGATCGCGTAATGCGGCTTCTTGGTATGCGGACGGGTGTCCGGATAGTAGACCGAGTAGGTGCGCGAGGTGGTATGGAAATCGACGAGCTCGTGGCTGGAGAACGGCTTCGCTTCGGAGGTGAAAACGAGGTCGCCGATATGCGGGATGGTCTCGCCTTCGCGCACGCCCATGTAGACCTGGCAGGAAGAGGTGTTCACGCGCACCTTGCGGGCTTCCTCGAGGAACGGGGCTTCGAAGGCTTCCTCGCCGCCCATCTTGAGGACGGTGTCCTTGATGTTGGCGTTGGAGACGACCGTCGAGCAGGCGACCTCGGCTTCTTCGCCAAGACGCGTGCCACGAAGCTTCACCCCCACGACACGCCGGCGGCCAGAGGAGTCTTTCTCGACGAGCACCTTCTCGACGAGCACGTTGCGACGGATGTCGACCCCGTTGGCCTTCATCTCGGCGGTCATGAGGTTGATCATGGTATCCGTGCCGCCCTGGAAGATGAACACTCCCTTCGACATGAAGTTCGAGAAGACGATGCCGAAGGTGATCGCCGGGTCGTCGAGGGTGGAGCCGTTGGCGTAGGCGATGGGCTCGAGGAGGAGGCGCTGGACGTCGGGGCGGCCGGGGAAGAACTGCTCGAAGAGCTGGCGCGTGGTGCGCGGGTCGTTGTCGTAGTAGTTCATCTCGCGCAGGTGCGCGAAGAAGGCCTCGACGGTCTCGGCGGAAAGCTTGAACTGCTCGATCAGGATGCGCGTGAAGTCGACGCGGTCGAAGGTCGTGCGGACGTCGAAGTCGGGATTGATGAAGCGGACGTCGCTCAGCTGATGGATGCGATCCGAGATCTCCTTGGTCCAGTAGCGGCGCGTGGACTTGATCATCCCGTGCGGGAAGCCGTGCAGGGAGATGTCGAAGACGTGACCGCCGGCGCGCTTGAAGAAGGTGGCGAGGCCGCCGAGCTGATAGTGGTGCTCGAGGAGCAGCACCTTGCGTCCGAACTTCGCCAGATTGTTCGCCGCGGTCATCCCGCCGAGGCCGGCGCCGATGACGACGGCGTCATAGCGGGGGAGGAGGTTGTCGAACGGCGAAGGCATTGCGAAGGAAGATGAAGTAGGACTAAGCAGGGGTTAAGGGGAAGTCGAAAGCGGTCAAACCGCCCCAGCGACTACTTGCCGGCGATGCCCAGCGACCAGCCGTCCCGCCCCTTGGCCAGGCGGACCTTGCGGCCGAAGAGCTTCGACAACGCGGCCGGCTTCAGGACGTCGGCCACCTTGCCGGCGGCGAGGGCGGCTCCGTTTCGCAATAGCAGCGCATGCGTGAACGTGGGCAGGATCTCCTCCACGTGGTGCGTGACGAAGACGATCGCCAGTCCCGGCTTGAGCTTCGGCAGGCGTTTCACCAAAGCAAGGAATTCGGCGCGCGCGACCGGATCGAGACCCGCGCACGGTTCGTCGAGGATCAGGAGCGCGGGGTCGGAAGCCAGGGCGCGGGCGATGAGCACGCGTTGGCGTTCACCCTGCGAAAGATGGCCCCACGGACGCGCGGCGAGCCCGCCAATCTTAAGCAGACGCAGCAGGCGCCGTGCGAGCGCGAGCGTCGCGGGCTTCGGGCGGCGCCAGAGATTAATCAATCCATCCACGCCACCCGCCACGACCGACAAGGCTGGTTCGGAAGGCTGGATCATTGCGGCGACGGACGGGCCCACGAGGCCGATGCGACGGCGAAGTTCGCGCCAGTCGCTGCGACCAAACGTCTCGCCGAGGACGGCGAGCGAACCGGAGGTCGGGGCGAAATAACCCGTGAGCGCGGCGAGCAGCGAGGATTTACCGGACCCGTTCGGCCCAAGAATCACCCAGTGCTGCCCAGGATTCACGCGCCAGCTTAGTCCACGCAAGATGACCTTGTCTTCGCGCGCGATGCGCAGACGGGAGACTTCGAGCACCGGGACTTGGGCGGCGGAACGGGACACGGCGTAAGGCTATGAGGCAACCCGGGCGGGCTTCCAAGCCGCAACCACGCTTGCCCTCAGTGCGGTTCGAGCCTACCCCTTCGTCATGCGCCGGTACCCCGCCCTGCTCCTTGTCCTACTCTCCGCACTCGTCGGCGCCGCCGAACCGGCGACCCCCGCCCCGCGGACGACTCCCGCCGACCTCGTCATCAAGGAAGGCGTCGAGACGCGCATCGCCTGCGACCACAACGGCGGCTATTCGAAATATTCCGGCATCTACCATTACCGCGTCGTGCTGCCGAAAGGCTACCACACGGACGCGACCAAGACCTGGCCGGTCCTCTTCGTCGCCTCGCCGGGCGGCAACGCAACCATGGGCAACATGGCCGATTGGATCAAGAAGCACGGCTACATCGCCATCCTGCTCGACGAATCCAAGAACGGCCCATGGGATCCGAGCGTCGGCAACTTCCTCGCCGCCAACCAAGATGTCATGAAGCGCTTCCGCATCGCCGACGGGCGCAAGGTCTGCACCGGCTTCTCCGGCGGAGCCCGCGCCAGCTCGGTCTTCGTGAGCATCGGCGATAATTTCAGCGGCGTCGTCCTGCAAGGCTCCGGCGTCGGCCAGCTGGACAACGGCATCCAAGGCCTGCGTGGCGTGCAGATCCCCGCCGTCGCCCTGACCATGGGCAAGAAGGACCCCAACCGCGGCGAGATCAAGCAGCTGCAGGCCACGCAAGGCGACCGCCTGCAGGTCTTCGAATTCGAAGGCGGCCACCAGTGGGCCCCGAAGGCCGTCGTCGAGAAAGCCCTCGACTACGTGGATTCGAAGCTGCCGAAGTAGGAGGTGATGGCGGCCAGCGGATAGCGGTTGGCGGCTGGGAACGCCGAACCTCGAACCATGTATCCGTCCTAACCCTACCCGCAAATCGCATTGCTCCTCCGCAAGAGGCGGGCATGAAGGAGTCATCCCCATGCGCTCCGCTCTCGCCTTCCTTTTCCTCGGCTTAGTCGCGTCCTTCGCCGCCGAGGCCCCGCTTAAATTCAACGACCCGAAGCCGCAGGCCTACCACCTCACGATGCGCGCCAGCGAGGTCGACCCAAAGGCGAAATCCTATCCCGAGATCGACTTCAATCTGGAGAGCAAGGGAAAGCCGGCGGATATTGAGACCGCCGATGTCGACACGCGCGTCGCCCCTCGCGGACAGCTGGTGGTCTGGCTCATGGGCCACAACCCCGTCATCGCCGAGAAGGTGAACGGCTATGGCTATCATCATATCAGCGTGTACTACGCGCGTGGCTGGTTCGGTAAGCTGAACACCGTGCCCGACGACACCCAACACCTCGGCAACATCCGCCTCGAGGCGACTGCCGGCGTCGATGCCTCGAAGTCGGTCGAAATCGCCGAGGCTGATTCCGCGAAGGGCCGCGCGACGCGGCTGGTGCAGCGGCTCGTGAAGCAGCACCCGCAGGGCCGCTGGGAACAATTCCTCACCGCGGGCGGCAAGGAGCTCGACTGGACCAAGGTCATCGTCGGCGGCTCCTCGCACGGCGCCACTTCCTCCGCCCGCTTCGCGATGCACCAGAAGGTCGCGCGCGTGATCATGTTCTGCGGGCCGCGTGATAACACCGAAGACTGGCAGGCCGGCCCTTCGGCCACGCCTAAGAACCGCTTCTTCGGCTACACCCACGTGCTCGATAGCGGCTGGACGGGCGACCACTACCAGCGCTCTTGGTTGATGCTGGGCCTCAATCAATTCGGACCAATCGTGAACACCGAGAAGGAGAAAGCTCCTTTCGGCAATTCCCGCCGCCTCATCACCGACGCCGCGCTCAAAGGCACCGACAAGGAACAGGCCGCGCGCGGCCACGGCTACGTGACCCCGAGCAAGGGCTCGCCCAAGGACGCCGAGGGTCGCCCCCTCCAGGAAGACGTCTGGAAGTATCTGTTCACTTCCGACGTCGAGAAAGTCGGCGCCGCCGTCCCCGCCGAAGCTGGCGTGAAGATGGATCAGCGCACGGACGCCAAACCTAAGCCGGCGAAGAAGAAGTAAGGGGGCGCAGGGACGGCTTGCCCTCGGCGGCCTTTCGGCTGTTGGATGGTCGCGATCACCGTGGCCATCCGCATCGACCTAGTCACCCTCTTCCCCGCCATGGCCGACGGCTTCCTCCAGGAGTCGGTCATCGGCAAGGCCATCGACAAGGGCCTGATCGAGTTCAAGGCCCACGACCTGCGCGCCTATTCCAAGGACAAGCACCGCAAGGTGGACGATATGCCTTACGGAGGCGGACCAGGCATGCTCATGAGCTGCCAACCCCTCTTCGACGCGGTCGATGCCCTGGCGACCCCGGACTGCGAGGTCGTTTATCTTTGCCCTGATGGTGAACAATTGACCAATAAGCTGGCCAAGGAACTCGCCCAAAAGAGCCATTTAATCCTCATTTCTGGCCATTATGAGGGCATTGACCAGCGCTTCCGGGACCGGAAAGTCACCCGGGAGGTCTCGATCGGGGATTACGTGCTTACTAATGGCACTTTACCGGCCTGCGTCCTGGTCGATTGCCTCGGACGGCAGATTCCCGGCGTGCTTGGGGAGGGAAACTCCTTGACGGGGGATAGTTACAACGGCAAGTTGCTCGCCTTTCCGCAGTTCACCCGACCCGCTGTTTATGATGGTCTCGAGGTGCCCCCCGTCCTCCTAGGAGGAAATCACGCCGAAATCGAAAAATGGCGTCGGGAAAGGCAAATAGAGAAGACAAAGCAACGCAGACCGGACCTGATGAAAGACCAAGAACACCAGCCATGAGCAACCATCCCCTCATCCAATTTGCCACCCAGCCCCAGCTGAAGACCGCGCGCGGCGACCATGATTTCAAGGTCGGCGACGGCGTCAAGGTAGCCACCAAGGTTCGCGAAGGCGACAAGGAGCGCACCCAGACCTTCTCCGGCATCGTCATCCAGCGCAAGGGCGGCGGCATCCACGCCACCTTCACCGTTCGCCGCGTCTCCTTCGGCGAAGGCGTCGAGCGCACCTTCCCGGTCCACTCCCCCAACATCGAGAAGATCGAAGTCGAACGCGTCTCGCAGGTCATGCGCGCCCGCCTCTTCTACCTCCGCGATCGCCAGGGCAAGTCGGCGACCAAGGTCAAAGAAAAGCGCTTCGACCCTACCGAGCACGCCGCCGCTGCTGCCGCGGCCGCCGCGGCCAAGTAAGCCCTCCCCGGCTTCCCCGAAACCCCGCCACCTGGCGGGGTTTTTTGTGCCCAGATTTGACCCGAAATCGCCCGTTTCCAAGAAAAGGGACTGGGCGCCCTATTCGCAGAATACAAACTAAGTCATTATCGGTCAGGGTCTTGTTTTGCGTGTTTTGACGAAGCCCTTGGCGGATGTGGGTAAATTTTTACCTAAACCTTCTGGGGAATGCTTGACTCTCTCTCGGCCTCCTGCGTCCTTGCACATCCGTCTTTTGAGAACCCTCTTGGGACGATAGCCACACCACCTTCTCCAAATCCATGCTACGCATCCGCCTCCAACGCTTCGGTACGAAAAACGAGCCGACCTATCGCCTCGTCGTCGCCGAACAAGCCATCCGCCGTGACGGCCGTTTCGTCGAAGTCCTCGGCAACTACAATCCCCGCG
>Ga0209298_10000152_pt1 | contig 41668 bp, 50 predicted proteins | sample S_140806_EF_Meta_FD_187325 | JGI IMG/M metagenome (GOLD analysis project Ga0209298, IMG submission 187325) | Freshwater microbial communities from Lake Simoncouche, Canada to study carbon cycling - S_140806_EF_MetaG (SPAdes) (version 2) | ecosystem: Environmental > Aquatic > Freshwater > Lake ... | reverse complement strand
AGTGTCCAGTATTACATATCTGCAAAGCATCTTGTATGTTCTTAGAAGGAGATTTGTTTCAAGCAAGTTGTGATAATTCTTACTCAGATAATATAGTTTTCTTTGCGTTAGCTATAGAAAAGCTAACAGGATATTTACCAATTAGAGTTGAGGGTCAGCATCATAGACCAGACAGAGAAGATGTTTGGGGTTTAAGTGGTTTTCCAGTTGAACAAGTAAAACAAAAAGAATTACCAAAAAAATATAATTTTAACATTAATGGAGCAACAGTATGAAAAACAAAGACTGTAAATGTAAACCATGTTCCTGCGGAAAAGAAGTTATCTGCAAATGTGCAGAGAGATTAGCAAAGCTAAAAGAAAAACTAAAACAACTAACAAAAGAGTAAAGATATGAAAATACTATTATTAATGACATTAAGTTTTATCGTAGGAGCTTGGTTAGCATGGAGATATGAAAATATATTAGATGATTTCATAGAACACTTTAAAAGATTGAATAATAAAAAAGATAATTAAAAAAATGACACCTTATACATTTGAAGAAATACAATTTTTAAACAAACCAACACAAAAGGAAAATATGTTCACACCTAAATTTGAAATTCCTTCTTACGAAGAAGCTAAGAAAGCTACAGAAAACTTCGCAGGACAGGTTCAGAAATTTTGGGCAGATGCTTTCAAAGACTACGCAAAGTCAGTTGAAGCATTTTTTCAAAATAACAAAAAGTAAATAATAATAATCAACAAAGGTGACATAAATAATGGCAAAGAAAAAAGCTACAAAAAGTGTTTCTGAAATGCTTGAAGAAGTACAAGATCAACTTGCAGCTATTCAAGACAAAGTATCGGAAAACGATTCATTCGAAGATGATCAAGATGATTTAGAAAATTTTGATTATGATGACGATTTCGATACAGACGAAGATTAATAATTATATTTTGGATTGTCGGCTTTAATTAGCCGACTTTCCCACGAGATGAGTAAAAGACGAATAGGTCAAAAAACACCACGATTACAACAGGTTACATCAACTTTATTAGTTGAAATGTTAAGAGACATGAATAAAAAAATTCATGAACTTCATAAAGACGTAGAACGTAATAACACAGAATTACAAGAGCTCAAAGAGCAACTTGCAATGTCAAAAGGTGGACTAAGAGTAGTCCTTTGGATTTTTGCAATGCTAACAACAATTTTAGGAATTTACCAATATTTTAAAAATGGCAGCTAGAAGAAATTACAGAATGGAATACCAAAAGTATCAAGCATCAACATCAGCTAAACTAGATAGAGCAGCTCGTAACAGAGCAAGACGTGAACTGATGGCTAAGGGGATTGTACACAAAGGCGATGGCAAAGACGTAGATCACAAAAACAGTAATCCACAAGATAACAGTGCGGATAATTTAAGGGTGACATCTGCACACTTAAACAGAGGAAAACTTCGAGTGAAGTTTAAAAATTAAATGTGGTGGAATATAATACCAACAGTTTTTAAAATAGGTGCTGACATCTATAAGAACAATAAACAATCTGAACTTTTAGAATCAGAAGCAGAACGCAGATACTATGAACGCATGGCTCGTGGTGAGATAGAATACCAGAGAGATGTGGCTGATCAGCAAGATCGTTCTTGGAAGGACGAATTTGTCTTAGTGGTGGTTTGTATTCCAATTCTTGTTTTATCTTACGCAATTGTTAGCGATGATATTAATATTAAAACTAAACTAGATTTATTCTTTGATTACTTTGGTAAGTTTCCTTCTTGGTATCAATGGTTAATTGTAGGTATCTTCGGGGCTATATATGGGCTTAAGCCATCTATAGACGCATTTACTAATACTAAAAAGTAATGTCTTTAAAAAGAATAGTTAGATTTAAAAAAGTAATTACTAAAAGTAATAAGTTTAAAAAGAAACTAAAAAAATAATGTGTATTTATAAAACGGCTTATGGTTGTTTATTATTAAAGGAATGTAAATGTCAGAAACAAAAAATAAATTAGAAGATCTACACGAACTGTTGGCACAGAAATTGTTGGATAAACTTAGAGACCCAGAAGTTAAGGCATCTGATCTCAATGTGGCTAGGCAATTTCTAAAGGATAACAATATAGACTGTATTCCTACCGAAAATAGAACAGTATCGAAATTAGCCGAAGAATTACCCTTTAAATTAAGCGACTTAAAGGAAATAGTAGGGGAAGATACTTTTAACTAAAGATACGCATATACGTGCGTTTAAATGACTCTATGAAGGCAATTAAAGAGGACTTCAGGAATTTCCTGTACCTTGTGTGGAAACACCTAAGATTACCAAATCCTACTCCTGTTCAGTACGATATAGCTGACTATTTACAGAATAGTCCTAGACGTTCAGTGATACAAGCTTTTAGGGGTGTTGGTAAGTCTTGGATTTGTAGTGCATTTGTTTGTTGGAATCTTTTGAGAGACCCAAACCTAAAATTCCTCGTTGTATCAGCATCTAAAAATAGAGCTGATGACTTCTCTACGTTTACAAAACGTCTAATTTTAGAAATGGACATACTGCAACACTTAGCACCTCGTAGTGACCAGCGTGGGTCAAATGTAAGTTTTGATGTTGCACCAGCTACTGCATCTCACTCACCGAGTGTTAAGTCAGTAGGTATTACAGGTCAACTTACAGGTTCACGTGCTAATTTTATTATTTCAGACGACTGCGAAAGTTTAAACAATTCCTTAACACAAGGAATGAGAGATAAGTTATCTGATAACGTAAAAGAATTTGAAGCGGTATTATCTCCTAATGGTAAGATTATATTTTTAGGAACTCCACAGTCAGATATGTCTTTGTATAATGATCTCCCAAGTAGAGGTTATGAAACTAGAATATGGACTGCCCGTATGCCTTCTAAAGACAGAATAAGTAAATATGGAGATAAGTTAGCACCATTTATTTTAGATAAAAATTTAGAAGATGGCGACCCAATAGACCCTAAGAGATTTACTGATTTAGATTTAAAAGAACGAGAAGCGTCTTATGGGCGTTCAGGGTTTGCCTTACAGTTTATGTTAGATACAACTTTATCTGACAAAGAAAGATTCCCATTAAAATTATCTGACTTAGTTGTTATGGATATTGATAACAACGTAGCACCCGTTCAATTAGCTTGGGCAGGAAGCCCAGAATATATTTGTGAAGATTTACCTAGTGTTGGATTTACTGGAGACAGGTTTCATAAACCAATGTTTGTCTCACAAGAGTTTACTGCCTATCAAGGTAGCGTAATGTCTATTGACCCTAGTGGTCGTGGAAGTGATGAACTTGGGGTTGCCATAGTAAAACAACTTCATGGTAATCTTTACGTTCAATGTTGTATTGGACTTCAAGGTGGGTACTCCGAGTCTAATCTAACTAAGTTAGCTACACTCGCAAGAGACTCTAAAGTTAATGCTATAATCGTTGAGAGTAACTTTGGTGACGGTATGTTTACTCAACTACTAAAACCAGTAGTTAATAAATACTACCCAGTTACTATTGAAGAAGTTAATCATAATAAACAAAAGGAACTTCGTATCATAGATACGTTAGAGCCTTTAATGAACCAACATAGACTAATCGTTAGTCCTCAGGTTATTAGACAGGATTTCGACACACAAGACCCTCATTACCAATTATTTTATCAGTTAAGTAGAATAACTAAGGATAGGGGTTCTTTAAGAAATGACGACAGACTGGATGCTTTAGCTATTGCTGTAGGTTATTGGATTGAGCAGTTGGCGGTAGACAGTACAAGACAAGTAGAAGATTTTAAGGATAAGCAACTTAATGCTGACTTAGAAAGATTTATGGAACATGCCATAGGTAGAACTCCTAGAGGAGATCTATGGATAGACGTAAAAGGTACTTAAAGACTCTTAAGGTTTAACTTATAAGATATATATTAAGTTGTAGTATTAAGTTAACACTTAAGTCACTCTTAGAGCAGATCTTAGATACTCTTAAGATACTCCAAGAGGACAACCTAATTACAGCTACCTACAGATATAGACCTAGAAAGGTTATGGGTAATATTAGAATAGTATTGAAATCAACACTATGTTGAGTTTACAATGATTTGTGGTTTGGTCAAATACTTTTTTCAGAAAAATATGAAAGGGTATCTTGAGTTCTCCACTGTCCAAAAATCCCCCGTGCCACCTTTGGTTGTATTTCTAATTGCTCGTTTAAATTGTTATTGATTACCAACGCTTTTAGACTGCTAGGGTACAAAGGATTGCTATTCCTTTATATTATTAATTGATTTAATTGATTATTTTATTTTGCGGTTATTCGTGTCGCCACCCGTTTATCAGTTTTTTTAGTGTTTAGTTAAGTTAGGTAAATTTAAGGACTTCTTAAAATACTCTAAAAGATTCTTAGAATATTTAATTGTAAATCTTTTGCCCTGAAATTCTAAATAACTTTTATTATCTTTTAAGGCGTTATCGTATAACTCCTGAAATTTAGCCAAGTGAGAATAAAAAACTTTATTAAGTAATTTCTTATCAGTAAGTAGCGACATCAATTTAACTCCTGATCTTGATACTCTTTAAAATTTTCTCGGGTTATAACTTGGTTAATAATTTTCTCAGTTAATAGAGTATCATTCGGACAAGTCCGTTCCAAAACTGAATAGACATCATTTAAGGTCAAATATTTAAACTTTAAATGTTTATGCTTTTTTAAATGTTTAATCATAGTTCTACACTCTCGCCCTTGCTTATAAGTTCAGCACTTTGATTTGCTGTGTCGCTGTCTATAAATGTTAAATGATTATATCCGTTATCGCATATCTCATCATTAAACTTATCTAGTGCTTGGTCTTTATCTTTAGCTGACAATTCATATTCGTAATTCTCAATTATCGAATATCTAATTTTATATCTAGGCATATTATTAATATCCTCTCTTTATTAAATTTTTAATTACTTTGACTGCTCGATCTCGGGTTTCGATAACCCAAAAACTATTAAAGTCTTTTTTCTTGTAGTTAACTGTATTTGCAAAAGTCATTAATTCATTCTTAGTGAATTTAGCAACAGTTCTATTTTTTAAATCAATAACAAAAGGCATAATTAATAACCCCCTTTGTTTTTATTCTGTTGGTTTAATATTAAATTATAATAATGAGTATCTCTTAAAGATTTATATTTAGATTTATTCTCTAAGTAATTATTTAACAAAGCAAACACTCCTAGAATAATTAAACTCAGGGCAACCCCTAAGATAATTATTAAAGTATCATCAAGTATATTTTCCATTTTATTTATCCTTTGTTGATTTGTTTTATAATTACTTATTATATTAAATTCGGTACTATTTCAATTTTAATATAGATTTATTTAAAAAAAATCTCATTAGGATCGATCAGGACAAGCAAGTTCGGGCTAGTCTTAACCTGAGTACCCCCTGAATTTAGATTTGCGGACTAACTTAAATCACACCGCAAAAGATTTAAAATAAACTTAATAAAGTTATAAAAATTTTTAGTTCTACACGGCTCTGACACAGGAAATTTATTTTAAATAATATTAAGTAATTTTAAATTAATTTGCGGTCTTACATAAAGACACAAGACAACACCGCAAACTTTATCTAAATAATTCACTGTCATCAACTAAAAGCCCCGAAGGTGATGACTTCTGAAGGTGATAAACTCGGGTTAATTTTCTGTTGATTGATTTACAGTTTTAATTTTGACTGCTCTAGGCGGTTTAAAATTAATATCAGAAAGAATTTTCAACACAGGGTATTTGACTTGTATATTTCGTTTTTCGATCTGTCTTAAAGTCTTATTTGTGTAGGTTTCAATCCCCTTTAATTTGCTGACATTAAACTCACTGCCCCACTTAATAAACTCATTATTAAATTCAAATAATAAAGGGTACATGTTTTTATTTTTATTTGCGTACTCAATAAAATCTGAAAAACTTAATTTTAAATAAGAGGTATTTTTAACGAAGTTAGTTAAAGCGTGGCAAAACTCAACTTGTCTATGAATAGTTATAGGGTTAATCGTTCCCTTAAATATTCTTAATTCAATGCTGTTCTTATGTAAGATATTAACCGCTAAAAATTTTTCTGGTATATCAAACCGACCAGATTTAAATGTTTTTAATTTTAACTGATTATTAACCTGACAATAATTATTCGGATTTCTTCCCGCCATTTTTTTAATATATCTCAAATTAACTTCATCATTTATAAACTGTTGAATTCTCATAATATCAACTTTAGATAAATTATTTTTACTTATATGAATATGAATACCCGTTTCCTCGTGTTCGTAGCTTTCCAACATATTCTTAACTTGTTTATAAAAGTTTAAAAAATAATCGTTTTTCTGAATATAATTTAAAGTCATTGGAATTGTATTTAATTCAACCCCATTTTCCCCTAAACTGCCATCAGATTTACAAACCGCACTTCCCTTTAAAATCTTTTCTTCTAAAAGCATGTAAGGTTTTTTATTATTACTATCTTCTAAATAGCTATCCTTAACATAACACTCCAACTCGATACCGAAATAAGTCGAATTGATACTCTCAAAAGGTAAGCGACCAAAAGGATATACTTTTGTTATGTCATAATTACGATCTCTTAGAATATTATGATTTGATTTAAAATTAATAAAATTAAAATTTCTATATGCTTTATCATCTTTGGCGATTACTGTTTTTAAATCATCAATATAAAATAATTCTAATGTGCTTTCCGTTCCATTATCTGAATTATATCTTTTAAATAAGTGTTTATTAAAACTACTATCTTTTATATTTTTTGAATTATTTACAAACTCCGCCCAAATATTTAAATCAGTATCACTAAAATAATTAGTATCATTGATCTGAATTTCATTATTTAATAAAAACAAATTATAAAAAGGCGTAATTATTTCTTTTAATTCTCTTAGATCAACACCTTTATAAAAACTCAAAGTAAAATTTTTATGAAAAAATAAACCAGTTATACAGTCTTGAGATACCGCACAAGTTTCAGTATTAAAATTTAAATCTTTCAATAATTTTTTTATTTCTTTTATAATCATGGAATATTTTATTTTTAAACTTTGCGTGTTTAAGTGGTTTTGTGCATTAATTATTTGTCGATCAAGACAATCGATTATAAATTGTCTCAATTTAAATCTACTTTGATAATAACTCTCAATTAAACTTAAATTAAAATTATAATAAGCATTTCCCCCCACCATTTTAATAACTTTAGATCTTCCGTATTTATTTAAATGGTTTTGCTGAATATACTCTGAGATCTCATAATGATTTTTTGTTTCAACTGTTGAATATAAAGATTTAATTATTATAGCGTTTAGATAATGTTCTAAATTAACTAAAAATTTAGGGTTTTGGTTTGTTAATTCACTGTCATAAGGCGATCTTGAATACTGTTGAATTAACTTATTTTTATAAAATGAATTAAAAATATTTACTCGATAATATTCATCTCTATTAAAAGAAGTATCAAAAATATTATTAAAATCTTCTGTAAATGAATAAATTTTATTATTTTTAAACCATCTAAGATTTTGTAAAGTTTGTTTATCAATTATTAAATTAGGATAATTTTTTAATTCTATTTTAATCATTTATGCGACCTCTTTTTTTTGTTTGTTTAATTTTTGCATTTCAGAAATTAACAAAGCTAGTTCGGACTGACTTAAATTTTCAATTTCTTGATAAATTTCTTCAAAAGAAGATGTATCAAAAATATTTTTATAAAATTCTAGTTCTTGATTATTTAACTTATTATTTATTTCTGTTTCAGGACTTTCAGCTATTTTCTCAATAGGTTTATTATCCTGATTAAATTCAAATAAATCTTTATCAAAACTTTTTGGAAGTTCATCACTTGAGTATGATTTAAAATTATAGTTTGGTTTATCTAAATAAGAATAATCAGAAATTGAATAAGATTTTTTTAATGAATAAGTATTACTTACTGTTAAATTTTCAAACTGTTCAAATCTTCCTAAAAATATAAATGAATTGTTTTTAGTATTTAATAATAAAACTCTTGTATCAGTTTCAGCGTTAATAATTTTCTCTAAACAATTTAAAAAACTTTGATTAGTTATTAATTCAGGTTTATTTCTTAATATTGGTCTTAAAATATATTTAGAAAAATAAAAAGTATCAGAATATTTTTCAGATAAAAGCGGACTAGGTATTAACGGGCTGTTGTGCATTAATAAACAAGAATAACTATCCCCTAAATTTTTATCTAAAATCATAAATGGGTGGGAATTAAAATTATTTGTAAGCCCTTGCGTTGCAAATCTAAAATGCAAAGCAATTTGATTTGTTTTTGTTTTATGTTTATTAAAACATTTTAAAACTTCTTTAAATTTTCTTGGCAAAAACTTTACTGACTTAATTTCTTTATCTTTTAAATACATTAAGCCAAACCCATGCGGATTTTTTTCGTATGAATTTTTTAGATGTTCTTCGGTTATGTTGTTAGGATTTCCGCAAATTATTACGCACATTTTAATCGCCTTTTGTTAATTGTTATTTTTACTACCCGTTCCGAATCTAATACTATTCTAATAATAATACAATATACATTTAAACCACTGATTTATATGTCTTTTCTGGCTAAAAATGAGCTGTATTTAAAGGGTTTTTATCTATAAAACCAAATCACTTTCGAAAGTAAAATAATTAATTTTCTTTAAAATTTATGTTTAATATAGCTGGTTTAATAGCTGGTTTATCTATGCTGGTAAGTACCTTTATATTTTTAGGAATTTTCCCGCTTAATATAATGTTTTTAATATCATCTATTATTATTTTAAAAATATCCTGCAAATAAAAATAGGATGCTGTGGCGGGTTTTATATTTTTATTAAATTTACTTAATAAACCTAGATAAAATTTGCGGTCTAAGCATTTTGACAAGTATTTACACCGCAAAAATACACTAGATAAATAAAGGGTTTTTATAGTGTTTTAATCTTGAGTGAATTAGTAGGGTATAGGTTTTAAGTTTAATACTATTAATAGAATAGTTAATTATTAATTTAAAAATTAAGTCTAAAAATTAGATACAAAAATTATACTTTAAATTTTTGGAAAAAAATTCACTATCACCGTAGTTCCAATTGTTGTTCCAATTGTTTTTCAGTTTTATTTTTAAAACTGTATTGACATTAGAACAAATATGTATAATTGGGTTGAATTGTAATTTTTAGGTATAAAATCTGTATCTAATAGTTATTCTTAACTAACCAACAGGGGAGAGATACTATGCAGTCAAGACCACAAAGACTTGGATTTTTTGTGCTTAACTTATTTTGGTTTGCTATAACATTAGAGTGGTATGATGTGAGTGTTATACTTCCAGAGGATAGCTCAGATAGTTTTAGTTTCGGTAGATATTTAGTAATGTTTGAAAAGCTTTAGCATATAGACATTAGTGATATTTTACCGCATCTGTTATATATTACGAATCTATTACAGTTGTGGAATTAAAATAACATTAACAATAGAAGGGTAGATAAAAAAATGAATAGTAAAGTTGATAGGGAAAGTTATCAACCAGCCAAGTTAAATTTAACACAGCTTGTTAAAATTAAAAAAGCTTGTGATAAATTCATGACTTTAGACACAACAGTAAGTGCTTTAGCTATGAACATATTTGTAAGTGTTGCTATGCAGGAGGGATTAACCAACATGGACTTATCTCAGATACTCGGTGTTACAAAAACAAGGATATCTTTACATTTCCATTTGTTGTGTACGCACCCTAGAAGTAGAAAGGATAGCAAAGGGTTAAATCTTTTAAGACAAGAGGTGGATGAAAAGGACTTCAGGTTAAAAAGATTATACTTAACAAGTAAAGGTAAAAAGCTTAAAGAAGAACTTACCGAATTGTTGGGAGGATAACTTGAGGAGGAGTAATCCAATGCTCAACACAAAAGTAACATTAAAAGAAGCTATAGAGAAAGTGTGGACTATGGAGTGGGCAAATCAAAAGGACGGCAAGAACAGTAAAAGCAACGTAACAGTTTTTGCTAATTGGTTTGGCTATGATCAATATGTAAACACAGTCTCTACAGAAACAATGCGGGAGTTTAAGTTTCACTGTAAAAGTAAACTTTCGTATTCAGAAGGAACTATAAATAGAAAACTAGCTTCGGTATCTAAGATACTAACCTTTGCAAAAGGGTTGCGTGGTTTTCAATTTGAGTGGGGTAGCCCGATGGTAGAATACTACCGTGAAAATAATAAAAGAGATTTTGTTTTCACAACTGAGATGGAAGATAAGTTGATCATGACATCTAAAGTTATGGGTTATGGAGACAAGTGTGATCTGTGGGTTTGTTTAATTGAAACAGGCTGCAGACTTTCCGAGTGGCTTAATGCTAAGTGGGAAGATATAGACGACAGCTTTGTGTACTTTAGCGACACTAAAAATGGAGACAATAGATACGTTCCCATTTTTGATAAAGTTAAAGACATATTAGCTAAAAGAAAGGAAAGGGGTTTTGCAAGACCTTTTCCGTATAGTCTTTCATCAGTAGAAAACTGTTGGAAGAAGATACGTAGAGCAATGGGTATGGAGGGCGAAAAACACTTTGTTATTCACTCTCTTAGACATACTTGCATTACTAGACTTTTGCGTAGAAAGGTCGGTATTGAGGTTGTTCAGAAGATTGTCGGTCATAAGGACATCAGGATGACACAACGATACAACCATCCTACAAAGGATGATCTACGACAAGCTGTTAAAGCAGTTTGAAAATTAACTGGTTGTTTGGTATTTAAAGGCTTTTAGCCCTCGTGGTGGAATTGGTAGACACAAAGGACTTAAAATCCAATAGATAGCAAATAACCCTCAACAATTCGGGGTTATTTATGTTGCACAGTAAAAAAGTTACAGCTGAAGTTGCTGACAATAAAAGTTTTGATAGAAACGCATCAGAGGCGTTCACCAAAACCGCAAATTATAAAATTTGTTCAGATTGCAAAGGAAATGGTTACAAGTTTGCGGTCTTAGACTTTTCAAACTTTAGAAACTCAAAAATCGAGAGCTGTACAAGTTGTATGGGAAGTGGCGAGATTAAAGAAAATCTAAGTAAACTTAACTAGATTTACGGTCTTGTTTAAAGTGATGATAGTTGTCGTGGTTTTTTCATCTGGCTTAACAGTAATTGAAAAGACTGAAATTAATAACTCATGTTTAGGAACTGCGGATAAGTTAACTAAAGAGATAAAAAATCAGGGAAAACCGTCTTTAGTTTACTGCACTAAGAAATGGATTTGGGAATGACTGAAAAAGAATTATACGATTTAGAATTAGAAATAGAAGGTCAGGGCATGATTGCCGCTGGTGCTGCTAGATATAATAGAAATTTACAAAAAAACTTAGAGAGGGGTAGACAGTCAGTAACAGCACCGTTTGTCTATTTACAAAAAGAGCTTTTATTATCTTTATCTTTAGGTATTGATGATTTTATAAATGAAAGTTATTCGGGTAAAGCTGGAGTAAGAAAAACAGCAGCAGAACCACTTAAAGATTTAGCAAACAGTAAAATGGTTGCTTACCTAACATTAAAACTTGCAATAGACGGAATATCTTTAAATAAAACTTTATTAAGTATTTCAAATTCAATTGGTACAATGATTGAACTTGAAATTGCATCTCAGCAATTTAAAAAAACACTTCCAAATCTTTACGGTAAAATTTTAAGAGATTTGATGAAAAGAACTAAAAATATAAAACATAGACAGAAAGTCTTTTCACACACATTAAATAAATATAATGTTCCAATTGAAAGTTGGGAAGCAAGTAAAAGAATATTAGTAGGTCATCAACTTATTGATTTGCTAATTAGATATACAGGGCTTTGTGAATTAAAGCTTTTAACTGTGGCAAAACACAAGACCGTAAACTACTTACAATTTAAGCCTGAAATTTTAAAAAAAATAAACGAAAAGAATTTTCAGTGTTCCGTTCTAACTCCTTACTACAAGCCAATGGTTATCAAACCAAAAGAGTGGGAAAATACTCCGTTTAGTGGTGGGTACATTAGTGAATACCTATCTAAAACACCTTTAGTTAAAACAAATGATTTTAATTATTTAACTTCATTAAAGGATGAGTCGCTTTCCTATGTGTATGAAGCTGTAAATCACTTACAAGGAGTACCATTTAAAGTTGATAAGTTTATGTCGTCAGTTTACTTAGAAATTTGGGATAAAGGAATTTCTTTAGGAAGATTCCCAGATAGGGAAAGTTTATTAAACCCTGACGGCACACCTAAAAATGTTTTTAGAGATCCTAGAGTTGACACTGATAAAGAACTTTTAATTAAATTTAAAAGAGATCGGACAGAACAGCATAAGCAAGAGATTGCACGAACATCTCAGGTCTTAACTTGTGAAATAACAAAAAGCTTATTGTTAGAATATTTAAAATATAATTCTTTCTATTTTGTTATTAATCTTGATACGAGGGGTAGAATGTACACCGTAAGTACAGTCTTTGATTATCAATCAGATCAAAAAATAAGATCATTAATTACTTTTGCTAACGGAGAAAAGATTGGGGCTAGGGGTAAATACTGGTTGTATATTCACACCGCAAATACTTTTGGTTTTGACAAGGTATCTTTTGATGACAGATACAAGTGGACAGAAGAAAGATTAAAAGAAATCATTTCTTATGTTGATAGTCCATTTGATAACAGAGGTTGGGATAGGGCAGATAAGCCGATGGAATTTTTACAAGCGTGTTATCACGTAAAACAGGTTCAGATTTACGGTCTTGACTACGTTTGTAATTTACCTGTTAGTTTAGATGCTACTTGTTCTGGCTTACAATTGCTTAGTATAATAGCCAGAGATGAAACAACTGCACAGATGGTAAATGTACTACCAAATGCTACACCGCAAAGTATATACACAATACTTGCAGATTTAGTTAGAACAGAAGTAGCAAAAGATGCTGCAGCTGGAGTACCCGAAGCAAACAGGTGGATGCAATTTGGAATTGATAGGTCAATAGTTAAACGTAATGTAATGACTTATTTTTACGGTCTAAAACCTTTTGGTGCTAGAGATCAAATCTTTGATGAGTATAAGAAACAAGTTAAACTTGGTAAACCTAAATGTCTTTTAGATGATGGTTTTAGTGATTGTAAATGGTTAGCAGATATTATTTGGAAACATTTACAAACATCTTTACCGTTAGTTAGTAAAGTTATGATATGGCTACAGAAGGTTGCTAAATTATTTTCAAAATATAATTTAGAAATTAGATGGGTAACACCAATTGGTTTTCCAGTAGTTCAAGACTACAGGTACTTAAGAAAGTACACTGTAAAAACTTCTATAGCTGGTTCACTTGTTTACACCACTCTTAGAAAACAAATGACTTTAAAAGATTCTAAGAAAAACCAATCAGCTATCTCAGCTAATCTTACACACAGTTTAGATTCAGCATTAGCTAAGGGAGTTGCTTTGTATTGTAAGCATGATCAGCTGCCGATACCTAATTTATTAATGGTACACGATAGCTTTGCTACAACACCAAATAGAATAGACCAATTGCAGTACATAATCAGAAAAGTAGCAATTGATTTATTCTCAGAAGATTATTTAGGTAAATTGTATAATGATTTTAAAATGCAGTTACCTGATAATGCCCAACACGAACTAGAGTTGCCACCAGAACGTGGAACTTTAGATGTATCTAAAATTGAACATAGCAGCTATTTTTTTAGTTAATATCGTATCGATTTTAAAACAATACTAAAAATGAAAGGAAATATGGATAAGAAATATATACTAGAAAACTTTAGAAAAGAAGTTATGCAAAAAATAGAGAGAAAGGAAAGATTAATAAGAATATTTTGGTCAGTTGTTAAGTGGGTAGCTTTTGTAGAGTTATTAGCAGTGGTTGCTGTGTTTGTTTATATTGTAGCACACAATGTTTCTATTGCTAATATCGTACTGAAATCAATATAGTATCAAAAGGAGTACGAGTAAGTTAGTCCTCTTGGATAACTAAACCAATAAATAATATATGGAAACAGAAAAAACAAAAACATACACAACAGGTATAGGAGTTTTAAATTACCCTTACCTTGTAAAACCAGACACTAAGTTTAATGCAGATGGTTTGTATCACTGTAAACTTGCTCTTTCAAAAGAAGATGGTGAGCCTTTGGTTAAAGAAATAGAAAATAGTTTAGCAACTTTAAAAGCTAAAAAGGTTAGTTCATTTAAGCCTTATAAAAAAGTTGAGAACGGTTACGAATTTTCTTTTAAATTAAAATCTAAAGTAGCAACTAAATCAGGTGCTATGTATGAACAGAAGCCAAAGCTTTTTGATTCTAAAGGTCAGATTATGTCAGACCCAGAACTTTCAGTATGGGGCGGAAGCAGAGGTAAAGTTGCTTTCCAAATCTACACATACCAAAACAACATGTTAGGTAGCGGAGTTACACTTAAACTTCGTGCAGTTCAGATTGTTGAATTAGTACAGGGTAAAGCAAAAGATAGTTCAGAGAGTTACGGATTTTCTTCTGAGGATGGGTATGAAGTAATTATACCTAAAGAAATGCCAGTTGTTAATAACGCTAAAGCAACTGTTGTTACAGAAGATAAGTTTGACTTTTAAATTTAGGAGTGGATTAGAAGCTGCAGTAGCAAAAGACTTAGCAGCAAGAAAAGTTAAGTTTAAATATGAAGAACGAGTTGTCGAGTATTTAAAACCAAGCACTAAACACAAATACACTCCTGACATTGAACTTGAAAACGGAATCTTAATTGAAGTTAAGGGGTTTTGGAAAATGGCAGATCGTCAAAAACATTTGATGATTAAAGATCAGTGCCCAGATTTAGATATTAGATTTGTTTTTGGTAACTCTAAAAATAAAATTTATAAAAAATCTAAAACTACTTATGGAGACTGGTGTGAGAAACACGGTTTTAAATATGCAGATAAAATTGTTCCAAAAGATTGGACATAAACTTAAACAAGGGAGAAAATTATGGAAGCAGTACAGCAGGAAAGCGAGTTTGTTAAACATCTACCATGTACTAACTCAGATTGTAATTCGAGTGATGGTAATAGTTTATATTCTGATGGGCATACTTACTGCTTTGTTTGTAATACCTATAATAATGGTACTAACAATGACGGAGTATCAGTTAACAAGGTTGCACCGCTATTTAATTTTGTTGAAGGCACACATCAGAGTTTATCTTCAAGAAAAATTACCTTAGAAAGCTGTCAAAAGTGGAATTACACTGTTGGAACTTACGGTTCTGAAGTTGTCCAAATTGCAAATTACTATAATAAAAATAAGCAAAGATGTTTTCAAAAAATTAGATTTAAAAATAAAGATTTTAAAACTATCGGAGAAATTGGAGATGCTACGCTGTATGGTCAAAACTTATGGCAACCAAAGGGTAAGATTATTTGTATAACCGAAGGTGAGATTGATGCAATTTCATTATCTCAAATATTTAATCATAAATACCCATGTGTATCTATTCCAAACGGAACAGCAGGTTCAGTTAAATCTATAAAAAAGAATTTAGAATGGTTAGAAAGTTTTGAATCAATCATATTATTTTTTGATCAAGACCAACAAGGTCAACAAGCAGCTAAAGACTGTGCTGAATTATTTACAGTAGGAAAATGTAAAATAGCATCTTTTGAATTAAAAGATGTAAACGAGATGTTAGTTGCTGGTAAGACAGCAGAAGTTGTTAAAGCGATGTGGCAGTCTAAGTTATATAGACCAGACGGTATTATTGCTGGAACTGAACTTTGGGATTTAATTAAAAAACCAAACCCAACTGCAACGGCTTCTTACCCTTATGACGGTCTTAATAAAAAATTATTTGGTTTAAGAAAAAGAGAAATAGTTACTATTTGTGGTGGTTCAGGAATAGGTAAAACTTTAGTCACAAAAGAGTTGGCACTACATTTAATAAACAGTAATCACAAAGTCGGTATTATCTCTTTAGAAGAAAGTTTAAAAAGAACTTGCGAAGGAATTATTGGTCTACACCTAAATAAACCAATTCATATAAACAGAGATAATTTATCAGAAGAAGAATTACAGAGAGGTTATAAAGAAACTATTGGTAACGGTAATGTATTTTTGTATGACCACTGGGGAAGTATCGAAGAAGATACAATCTTAAGTAAGATAAAGTTTTTTGCAACAGGATTAGATTGTGAATTTTTAATTATAGATCACATTAGTATTATTGTAAGCGGACTAGAAGTTTACGATGAGAGAAAAACAATTGATATGCTAATGACTAAAATTAGAAAATTAGCTGAACAATTAAACATAGGAATAATTTTAGTTAGCCACTTAAAAAGACCTGAGGGAAATAAAGATCACACTGATGGTTTAAAAACTTCTTTAGGTCATTTAAGAGGTTCAGCAAGTATCAGTCAATTATCTGATGTTGTGCTAGGAGTTGAGAGATCAACTTCAGATGAGTCTCAAAAGAATTTAGCATTTATTAGAATTTTAAAAAATAGATTTTCAGGTCTAACAGGAAAAGGTTGCACACTGAAATATGAATCCATGAAAGGAAGATTAGTTGAGCATGAAGCAGACATTAATTTTTGATATTGAAACAGATGGGTTTAATCCCTCTGTTGTCCATTGTTTAGTTATAAATAATGGTAAAGAAACACTTTCATTTGTAGGTAACGAAATTCCAAAAGGAATAGAACTTCTTGCTGATAACTTAATCGTTGGACACAACGTTATTGGGTACGACCTCCCCGTTCTTAATAAGTTGTACAACTACTCTCATAAAAAAGAGTTAGTTCACGATACGCTTTGCCTTAGTCGCCTTATCTACCCAGATATAGCAAATAGCGTGGACGTTAAGTTGTTAGCAAGAGGTGTTATAGATCAGTCAGTTTCTGGTAAGCATAATTTAAAAGCTTGGGGAAAACGTTTAGGTTTTCCTAAAATGGATTTTGATGTTTCTAATTTTTCAAAATTTACCCCAGAGATGTTGGAGTATTGTATTAGAGATGTAGAGCTTACTAAAAAACTATACGAGAAATTTAAATCAAAAGATTTTAGTTTAGAGTCTATAGAGTTAGAACACGACATTACTTATATAACTAAAGAACAAGAGAAAAAGGGTTTAGGTTTTGATGTTGTTAGAGCACAAAACTTACACGCTGACTTATTAACTAAGACAAATTTATTAAAATTAAAACTAGACGAAACATTTAAAGATTGGGTTGAAGATTTAGGAACGTTTGTACCTAAAGTTAATTCTAAAAAGTTTGGCTATGTAAAAGGTGTACCAGTTAAGAAAACTAAAGTTGTAAAGTTTAATCCGTCATCCCGACAACACATAGCTAATAGATTAAAAGAATTACATAATTGGAAACCAAAAGAATTTACAGAAACTGGTCAGCCAATTGTAGATGAAAAAGTTTTATCTAGTTTAAATTATCCAGAAGCAAAACTATTAAATGAATATTTAACATTAGAGAAAAGATTAGGAATGTTAAGTGATGGTGCTAACGCTTGGCTTAAATTAGCTAAGAACGGAAGAATACATACTTCATACGTAACAAACATTGTTACTGGCAGAATGTCGTCACTTAAACCAAACCTAATGCAAGTTCCGAATATTTTTTCTATATACGGAAAAGAGTGTAGAGAATTATTTATTCCAACTAAAGGTTATGTATTAGTTGGTGTTGACGCAAATTCTTTAGAAGCACTTTGTTTAGCCCATTACATTATTAATTATACTGGCGGGAAAGCTTATGTTGATTTAATTCTTCAAGGAGATTTTCACACATACAATCAAAAAGCAGCTGGTCTTAGTTCTAGGGATTTAGCTAAAACAATGTTTTACGCTTTACTTTATGGCTGTTCGTATAAAAGATTATCAGAAATACTTTCATGCACACTACCAGAAGCTAAAGTAATTTTAGATAAATTTTATAAAGCACTACCGTTCTTAAAAGAAATTAAACAAGATATTTATGAAAAGGTTGAAGCAACTGGAATTCTTAGAGGAATTGATAAAAGAATCTTAACAGTAAGATCAAGCCACGCACAACTTAACCTTTTGATTCAAAGTTGCGGTGCAATCCTAATGAAAAAGGCTTTAGTTATTTTATGGAATAAACTGAAGCCTTTAGATGCTTTTGTAGTCGCTACAATTCATGATGAATTTCAAATCGAAGCTAAACCAGAGATAGCTGAGCAAGTGGGCAAACTTGCAGTTGAAAGCATCAAAGAAGCAGGGGAGTATTTTAAACTTAGAGTTCCTCTAAGTGCTGCCTACAAAATTGGAAACAATTGGGCAGAAACTCACTAACCAAACAACAGTATAAACATGCAATTAATATTTGTCTTAACCGACTTAGGAGAAGAACGACTTACGTACACAGTGTACGAAAAGAAACTACCATCAGATACTATTCACAGTATAGCCATTAGTCCAGCAATCCAGATCGGTGCTGCTTTTAGTTCTTTTTTAAAAACTTTAGATGATCATTACACAGCGATCAGTGAAATAGCTATTGATGAAGAAAGACGCACAGTATTCACCAAAGAAGATTTTAGACACGACTTAGAGAAAGACCCAAAAATTATAAGATTAGATTTAAAAAGAATAAAACCGAAAGGAAACGCTTAATGAGTATATTGTTAGTTGATGCAGATATTGTTGCTTATAAAATTTCAGCTGTATCTGAAACCCCTATTAGATGGGATAATGATGTATGGACACTACACTCTGATGAGAAAGAGTGTGAGAAATTAATAGTAGATTACTTTGATAGACTTAAAGTTGACACGCAGTGTACTAAAATAATTTCAGCTTTCTCTGATAAAGAAAACTTTAGAAATAAATTATTACCAGATTACAAAGCCAATAGAAAATCTCAAAGAAAACCTTTAACATTATCTTTTTGTAAGAAATTTATTTTTGATAATTATAATGGGTATTCAAAACCTAAATTAGAGGCTGATGACATACTAGGAATATTAGCTACTTCTAAAATATTACAAGGTAATAAAATAATATGTTCAGAAGATAAAGATTTAAACCAAGTTGAAGGTTTACATTTTAATCCATCGTCAAAAGAATTTTATAAAGTTAGCAAACAACAAGCTGAATTTAATTTTTATTTACAAATATTAGTAGGAGATCAATCAGACAACTATAAAGGCTGTCCAACTTACGGAATTGTTAAGGCAACAAAAGTATTATCGGACAGCAAAGATTACTGGGAAACAGTAGTTAAATGTTATGTAGGTCAGGGATTAACAGAAGCTGATGCGTTAGTTCAGGCTAGAGTAGCTAAGATCTTAAAAGGTTCTGATTATAATACACAAACAAAATCACACATACTTTGGAATCCCAAAACACCTAATAAAAAATTAAAAGGTGTAAAACTTTCTTACATTGGTTCTGAACCCGAGAAAGAAACAACTGTATTCGGAACTAAAATATGAAGCCAATACTAAAATACAACGATTTAAAACTTAGAAAGAAACCATCTTTAAAGGGAATACTAGCTGAGTTAGCTGTTGCTCACGACTGTTTAAAACAAGGTTATTTTGTTTCTAAGTCTTTAGACCCAGCGTGTCCGTTTGATCTTGTTCTTACTGATGATAGCGGCACTTCTTATTTAATAGATGTTAAAAGCGTTTCTCGAAGAAAGAAAAACAATTCGGTTATTTATAGATCGTTAAGCACTATTCAAAAACAAATGAAAGTTAAATTTTATTTTTCAAACATAAACGGAGAACCCAAACCAAATGAAAACACCACTAGAAAAAGAAGCAGAAAAATATAAAAAATTAAGCGAGGAAGAAGGTTATTCTGAAGATCTAAAATCTTTTTTTTATTCGCTATACCTAGAATGTATTTTTAAATCAGACAAATATGAGGAAATAAAAAATGACTAGTTCAGTATTCTTTAAGCAGATAGGGGGGTCTCACTATAAAAAGTTTGTCATACAGCCTTCTAAATTTATTAATGATAATAATTTATTATTCGCTGAAGGTAATGCAATTAAATATATTTGCCGTCACAGAAATAAAGGTGGCAAACAAGATTTAGAAAAAGCTATTCATTATATAGAAATGATTATTGAAAGAGATTACGAAAATAAAAAAGAAACAACACAAGCAAAACCTTTTGTTGCTAAATATTAATGTCTATAGATTTACAAAAGATTAGACACTGGAAAGTATTAACATATCTAACTGTTGAAATTTTAATTGAAGATAAGTTTTATGCCAAGACCCCAGAACTTGGAGATATAAGAACATTCCCACCATCGAGTCTTTCTAAATTTAAACTTTTACACATACTTAAAGAAAGAAACACAATAGAGGAAATAGATGAAGAATCTTCTAAAGAAAATACTGAACTTCCTAAAAAAGAAGAAGTTTAGTTACCCATTAGTATTTGTATTATGGGAAGATGCCCAATCAAGTACAACTTGGGAAAACATTGAAGAAACTAAAAAACAAACACACGCTGTCTGCTGTAGCGTTGGATATCTAATATCAAGAAACAAAGAAAGTACGGTTTTAACGTCTGATTTTGGATTTACAGAATTTGACGGTGGAATTATTTTAGAGGATTGCGGTAATGCAATCATAATACCTAGCCACAATATTTTAAAGATTAGTTATATTAAGTATGACTATAACCTTTAAAACCCACCATTAGGTTGCTCTCTTGGACAAACCATGCTGATAAACCAAGAATTAATCAATTATTTAGAGCAACAATTTCCAAATAAGTCTCCAGATTTAAACGATAATGAACGATTAATATGGTTTAAAGCGGGTCAATCAAGCGTTGTTGCACATCTTAAACAGTTAAAAGATGACCAAAATGACAACTTATTAAAAATTCAAACATTAGGAAAAGATTAAATATGTGCCTACCATCATCTCCAAAGATGCCGCCACCACCTCCAGTACCAGCCCCTCCTGCTACAGAAGTTAATGCAAGTGCTACTGCGTTAAGAGAAAAAGCACCAACAACACCTCAAACAGCTTCTGGAACACCTTTAAGTGTTGCCAAAAGAAAAGGTAAGAGTGCTTTAAGAGTTGAATTAGATCAATCTAATCTTCAGGGCGGACAATCTGGAATCAACATCCCACTATAATAAAACATGGAAGAACAACCGATAACGGCTAAATCTCGTTATTCTAAATTAGAATCAATTAGATTACCTTATTTAGACAGAGCAAGAGATGCTTCTGAATTTACAATACCAAGCTTAGTAACTAGAGCTGGGTATAATGGTTCAACAAAGTTATACACCCCGTTTCAAGGTATCGGTGCAAGAGGTACAAATAATTTAGCAAGTAAATTACTTTTAGCACTCCTTCCACCAAATCAATCATTTTTTAGATTAACACTAGACGAATTCACAATAGCTAAACTTTCTGGACAAAAAGGTCAGCAAGGAGAGTTTGAAAAAGCTATGGGGTCTATTGAACGAGTTATAATGAATGAGATGGAAGTTAATAATTTCAGAACAGCATTATATGAAGCACTACGTCATTTAATAGTTGCTGGTAACGTTCTTGTTTATATCACTCCAGATTTAACAATGAAAGTTTATCACATAGATCAATATGTTATTAAAAGAGATACATTAGGAAATGTTTTAGAAATTATTACTAAAGATGTTGCTAGTCCTTCTTCTGTATCTGAAGAAATTAAACAACTTTGTTTTGATGGCAAAGAACCAAATTCTGTTCAATCTAATAAACAAGTAGAAATTTATACAAGAGTAATTCGTTCAGAAAATAAAAGGTGGCTTGTCCAACAAGAGGTCAACGACAAAGTCGTACCAAGTTCTATAGGAAATTATCCATTGGACAAGTCTCCTTTTATACCTCTTAGATACACAACAACTTCTGAAGATTGGGGTAGAAGTTTTATAGAAGAATATCAAGGCGATCTAAGATCGTTGGAAGCATTATATAAAGCTGTTGTTGAAGGTAGTGCAGCTGCTTCTAAAGTTTTATTTTTAGTAAGACCAAATGGAACAACAAGACTTAAAACATTATCTGAAAGTCCTAACGGTGCAATTAGAGAGGGTGATGCTAATGATGTAACAACATTACAAATGCAAAAGTCAGCAGATTTCCAAGTTGCATTTCAAACAATGAAATTAATTGAATCAAGACTTGAAATGGCTTTCATGCTTGTACAGTCTGTTCAAAGACAAGCTGACAGAGTTACAGCAACTGAAATAAGACTATTAGCAGAAAATTTAAATGAAAGCGTTTCAGGCTTATACTCATTATTGTCTCAAGAACTTCAATTACCTTTAATAAACCGTTTGATGTACCAAATGGAAAAAGCAAAAAGATTACCAACGCTTCCTAAAGATACAATTAAAGTAAAAATAGTAACAGGTCTTGAAGCATTGGGAAGATCAAGTGATTTACAAAGATTAAATACTTTTGTTCAACAACTTATGCCGTTTCAAAATGAACTTATGTCTTACATAAATTTAGATGAATACGTAAAAAGAGTTGGCACAAGTTTAGGCATTGATATGGAAGGTTTAATAAAATCTCCTGAACAAATGCAAATGGAACAGCAACAGGCTCAACAACAAGCCATGATACAACAAAATTCACCAGAGGTAGTTAAACAAGGAATGGGAATGATACGAGATGCTGCGGCTCGTAGTGGAGAACAAATACCGCCACAACAACAATAACAATAGAAAGAGAGAAAGATAATTATGGGTGAAACCGTAACCTTAAGTACTCACGAAAATACACAACCTGTTGAATCTAAAGAATATCAACAACAAATGATTGATAAAGCTAATCAGGTTGCAAACCCAACTGTAGATACAATAACAAATGTACCAGTAGCTACAGAACAAAAACCTCAAGAAAAGATTTTAGGTAAATTTAATTCACAAGATGATTTAATTAAATCTTATCAAGAACTTGAAAAGAAACTTGGAGAAAAATCTAAGCCAACTGATACAAAACAAAATAATCTTCAAGCTGATAAACCAGCTGCAGTTCAATCATTATTTAATTTTGATCAGGCTGAAAAAGAATTTAATGAAACTGGTAATGTTTCAGAAGAAACTTTGTCTGCTTTAGAAAAAGTTGGATTATCTAAAAATTATATTAACAATTATATTTCAGGATTAAAAGCATTAGCAACTCAATTTGAAGCTAAAGCTTATGAAACAACTGGTGGTCAAGAAAATTATACTAAGATGACTGCTTGGGTTGCTAGTAATTTATCAGCAGCTGAAGTTGAAAGATTTAATTCTGGTGTAGCTTCTGATGATGAAACAGCTCTATATACTATTAAAGGTATGTATGCTCGTTACAATTTAGAAACTAAAGAACCAAATTTACGAATGGGTGAAACAGGAACTCAATCAACTGGAGAAGCATATGAAAGTATTGCTCAAATGAAAGTTGATATGAAAAATCCTAAATACAATTCAGACCCAGCATTTCGTAAAATGGTTGAAAACAAATTATCGAGATCAAAAATATTCTAATAGGATAACGTAGTTAGTCCTATATGAACAAGGCAACAAAGTAAGACTTTACCCTCTGAGGAGGACAATTTAGAAACTGAAATTAGCTTTTTTAATTTAACTACAGTTTAACTTAAAAAAGAAAGGATACATAAAATGTCAAATTTTACAGTATCAAATTTAGGTCAAGCTGCTGGTGCTGGTTCTACGAATGCTTTATTTTTGCAACTTTTTAGTGGCGAAATTTTAACTGCATTTGAAAGAGCCAATACTGCACTTGATAAGACTATGGTTAGAACGATTGCTAATGGAAAATCAGCATCGTTTCCAATCTTAGGAAAGACAACTGCTGAATATCACACAGCAGGAACAGAACTTAGCGGTGTTGCTATTAAGCATAATGAAAGAGTAATCACTATTCAAGATTTATTAGTGTCTCACACTTTCATAGCTAATATTGACGAAGCTAAGTCCCACTTTGAAGTTAGAAGTCTTTACGCAACTGAGATGGGTAATGCTTTGGCAACACAAATGGATAAACATTTGTACCAAACTATCTATAACGCATCTAAAGCAGGTGCACTTGATCCGCAATCAGCTGGTCAATCAGTTACAGCAGCTAACTTTTTAACAAGCGGAAAAACAGCAGCAGAAGCTATTTACTCAGCGGCACAAATTCTTGATGAGAATGATGTACCTGCTGAAGATAGATATGCAGCTGTATCACCAGCTGTTTATTACAGTTTAATTACTGACACAACAGCAGCAGTTATCAATAGAGATTTCGGCGGCGGTAACGGTACTTATGCTGACGGTAAAGTATTTAAAGTTGCTGGTATCGAAATCGTTAAAACTAATAACCTTCCATCTGGTACAATTTCATCAGGAGTTGGCGTTGGTTCTATCGTTGGTTCTGGCGGCGGTTTAGGTGGAACTTACACAAATGACAAAGCCGTAGTATGGCATAAGTCAGCTGTAGGAACTCTTAAACTTTTAGATCTATCGACTGAAATGGAATACTCAGCAAGACATCAAGGAACTTTGATGGTTGCTAAGTACGCTGTTGGTCATGGAATTTTAAGACCGACTGCTTCAGTTTTAATCAAAACTGCTTAATTAACCTAGTAATGTAAATTAAGGGGGAGGGGAGAAATCCCCTCTCTACTAATTTTAAAAATAAATAATGCCATTAACAGCAACATCAAAACTAGAATCCGTTAACACTATGTTAACAGCTATCGGGGAAATACCCGTATCTAGCATTACATCTGCAACAACAAATGATGTTTCAATAGCCATAAGTATTTTAGAGTCTACTTCAAGAGAAGTACAATCTCGAGGATGGTTTTTTAATACAGATTTAAATTATAGTTTAGTACCCAATAATAATAACGAAATAGAATTACCAGCTAACACACTTAGAGTTGAACTAGAAGGTTCATCAAGAAGTAAAAATTACGTTGAAAGAAGTCGAAAACTTTACGACAGATATAATAATACTTTTACAATTTCTGATTCAGTAAAAGTAACAATAGTTTTTTATTTAGAATTTGAAAATATCCCAGAAGTAGCACGTCAATATATTACAATAAGAGCAGCAAGAATATTTCAAGACAGAATGTTAGTTTCTTCTGAACTACATAAATTTCATGAAATTGATGAGTTACAAGCTTACATGGCTCTTAAAGAAGCAGAAGGTGATATTGGTCGCCACAATATTTTAACAGGCAACTACGATGTCTATAGAATTTTAGACAGAGCAAATTATCAACCTAATAAAAACGAATATAATGAATAATGGCTTCACGATTAATCTCATCTTCAATACCAAATTTATTAAATGGGGTTTCTCAACAAGCTGATACAGTAAGGCTTCCTAATCAATTTGAAATTCAAGAAAACGCATTATCTGATGTTGTTTTTGGTTTAGGTAAAAGACCTCCAACAGAACACATTTCTAAATTAAGTAACGCTACTAACACTAATAGCAAAATACACATTATAAATAGAGATTCAGAAGAACAGTATGTTGTTATTATTACTAACGGTGGAATTAAAGTTTACGATTTAGAAGGTGTAGAAAAAACAGTTGTTGCACCCTCTTTATCTTATTTAAATTCAACAAGTCCAATTTTAGATATTAATTGTGTTACTGTTGCTGACTATACTTTTATAGTTAATAAAGAAATAGTTGTAACAAAATCTGGTTCATTAACAGCAACAAGACCAGCAGAAGCTTTATTCTACATAAAGAATGGTCAATACAAAACTACTTACGAAATTAAAATAAATGGAAGTACAGTAGCTAGTTATCAAACTTTAGATAATTCAAACTCCTCAAACTCATCATCAATAACTACTGATAATATAACTACAGAGTTATATAACGATTTAGTGTCTGCATTTCCAACTGGCTACACAATAGTTAAAGACGGTTCAATAATATATTTTTCTAAAAACACAGGAACATTTACAGCATCAGTTAGCGATGGTCTTGGTGGTGACGGTTTAATTTTAGTTAAAGATAAAACAAATAGTTTTACAGATTTACCATACAAAGGTTATCAAGATTTTACAGTTGAAGTAACTGGAGATAACGGCACTCAATACGATAATTATTTTGTTAAGTGGAGTGGAACAGCGTGGGTTGAAACTGTTAAAGGTGGTTTAGATAATTCACTTAATCCAGCAACACTACCTCACTTATTAATTAGAACTTCAGATGGTAACTTTAGATTTACTAAAGCCGATGGTTCAAGCTATACGGTTGGTGCTAACACATCAACAGTACCAACTTATAATCCTAGAACTTGCGGTGATAGTGACACTGCCCCTGACCCAAGTTTTGTTGGTAGTGCTATAGCTGATGTTTTCTTTTATAGAAATAGACTTGGAATTTTATCTAATGAAAATGTTGTATTTTCAAAAGCTGGAGAATTTTTTACTTTCTACCCAGAAACAGTAACTACAGTTTTAGACGATGACGCTATTGATATTTCTGTTTCTCACAACAGAGTTTCAAATTTAAAATATGCAGTAGCTTTAAATGAAGAATTATTATTATTTTCAGATCAAACACAATTTTTATTAAAACCAGAAGAAACATTAACAGCTAAAACAGTTTCTATTAACCAAGCAACAGAATATGAAATTGACCCTAACTGTCAGCCAATACCAATTGGTCAAAATGTTTATTTTTCATTTAAACGAGGAAACTTTGCTGGTGTTAAAGAGTATTTTTTATCGGCTGATTTACAAACAAAAGAAGCTTTAGATACAACAATAAATATCCCTAGATATATGAATGGTCAGTTGTATGCTTTAAGAGGTTCTACTACTGAAAATACGATATTTGCTTTTGGTAGTGGAGAAAGAAATGCAATTTATGTTTATAAATTCTATTTTGATAATCAGAATAAAGCACTACAAAGAAGTTGGTCTAAATATACGTTTCCAACTGGTACAGTAATTTTAGATGGTGCTGCAATAGAGAATTATTTTTATATAGTTATTAAAAGAGCAGACGGAACATATTTAGAAAAGATAAATTTAAAAACTAATGAAGTTGATACTAACTTAAATTTTCCAGTATTATTAGACAGAAAAACTTTAGTAACTGGAGTTTATAACTCAAGTACAAATATTACTACTTGGACGCTTCCTTATCCAGATACAAATACTAAATCTATTGTTCTAAGTGGAGATTGGAATTCTACAATGAGAGGTAGAAATATTGCTTTATTATCATCAACGTCTACTACAGTAACTGCACTTGGAGATTTTTCTACAGCACCTGCTTTTATAGGTTTAAATTATAATATGAAATTTAAATTCTCTACTCTTTATTTAAGAGAGCAGAAATCAACTGGAACTACAGCAACTATTAGTACAGGTAGATTACAACTTAAAAAGATAAATTTAATTTATGCTGATACTGGATATTTTAAAGTAACTTTAAGTCCTAGAGCAAGGACAGATTCTGTATTTGCATTTACAGGTCAAATATTAGGTTCAGCAGCATTTATATTAGGTCAACCTATTCTTGAAAGTGGAGAATTTAAATGTCCAATTCAATGTAGAAATACAGATGTAGAAATACAAATAGATAGCGATAGCTATTTACCATGTAACTTTTTATCAGCAGAGTGGGAAGCTTTGTACTCAACAATTTCTCAAAGATCACCTGCGTAATGATTGTTGAACGAGTTACAGAAGAAAAGGATATTTTAGATTTAGTTAAAAATATAAGAAAACCAGATTACGAAGAAGTTAAAACAATAAGTAATTCAGAAAACATTTTAAATCCAATCATGGAAGGTTGGAAAAAAGCATCTTATTCAAAAACATTTTTAGTAAATGATAAAGTTGCTGGAGTTTATGGAGTTGTTGGCTCTATTGATAATAAACAAGCTGGTTCTCCTTATTTATTATGTACTAACGAGTTATATAAAATTAAAAAAACATTCATTAAGAATTGTAAAGATAGAGTTGAGGAAATGCTTTTTAGATTTCCAATACTTTTTAATTACATAGATAGTAGAAATGCCGTCCACTTACAGTGGATTAAATATTGTGGATTTCAATTAGTTCACGACAAAATAATTAACAAAATCAAATTTCACGGATTTTTAAAAAAAAGAGAGGAAAATTACAATTAAATGTGTGGTTACGCAGAAGCAGCATATGCTGCATTTCAATTTGTAAAAGCTAACGCTGATTATAATACAGCTTCAAACCAAGCTAATTATACAAATCAAACAGCAATTTCTACAGCTGAAAAAATTAGAAACGAAGCTATCTATTCAGATAACGAGCAAATTCGTAAAAAAGATACTGATGTTAAATCATTAGCACTTAAAAAATTACAAGTACAAACAGCTGAAAAGCAAAAAGAAGCTACAGCTAAAGTAGGATTTGGAGAAAAAGGAATTGGTGGAAATTCAGTAGATTTAGTTCTTGGGGATATTTCAAGACAAGCTGGAAATATCTACAACACACTAGATTTAAATTATATGTCTACAATCCAAGCTAACGATGCACAAAGAAATTCTGATAATCGTAAATATCAAAACCAAGTATTAGCTTTACCTAGAGCATACCAACCTAATGCTATGAGTTATTATAGTGGTGCAGCGTTAAGTTCAGCACTGTTTGCATTTCAAGCTTCAGCACCAAATTCAGGTGCTCAACAGTTAAATACTAAGATTGATAATTTCTTATACCCACCAAACCCTAATATGTCATAATGCCAAAAATACCAATTAATACAAATTTAGGAATAGATGTTTCTTTAACATCTCCCGCAGCAGTAACTGGAATTTCAGTTTCAACGCCGTCTGAGCCAAAAGGCAAAGATGAGTTTGCTGTATTGTCAGACATTTTAAAAGAAATTAATCCAGCAGTAAAATCTTCAGCAGCGATGGCTGCAGATCGACAAGCTAAGGATGATATTGCAATAGGGGTTAATAAAATTAATTCCATGACTCGTGAAGAAGCAATGGCAGCTCACGAAAAAGGATTTCCAGATGTTTATAACGGATGGGTTAGATATGGAATGTACGCACAACAGGCTGAAAATTCAGCTGAGATGTTTCATGACTCTTTTAGACTTCAGTCTATGCAGCAGAGAGCAACAAATCCTAACTATAACTGGGAACAGGATTATGCAGAACAATCTAAAATTTATTTACAAGGAAAAGAAAACGACCCATTTTGGAATAAAGCTTTTGCAAAATCTAGTGAAGAAAACAGAAAAGTAATTTTAGCAAATGAGTTTGCTTATCAAAGCGATCAAATTAAATCTATGGTTGCTGCTGGTACTGTTCAAATGCTTAGATCAGTTCCAGATAAAATCACTGCTAAAATGGAAGCTGATTTCTTTGAGCAAAACCCAGTTACAACTGGAGATGACACATATAATCAAAGAAAATCTAAATTCTTTACTGATAATTATTTTAAATATTTTTACGATGAAATAGAAAAAATTAAAGGTGAAAGAAATGTTGGTATTACTAAAACAGATTTTGATTCTTTAGTAATTGCCGCTGCCGATGCCCATACTTTAGAGGGCGGTAAATATTCTCAATTATGGGCTAATTATTTAACATCAAAAAGACCAGACGGGACTCCATCAATTTCTGATAATCCAAAATATATTGACAAAATACAAAGTATTTTAGGAAATTTAAATAAAATTTCAGAAGCCGCTGCGTTTGGTAATGATTTAAGAAAGGCAAGCACAAATAAATACAGTGATGCAGATTATAAAAAGTATTCTAATGAATATTTTAATAATGCGGTTGTACAAGCACAAACTTTAGGAAATTTAAAATTTGCAGACGCAACACTAGCTGTTGTTCAACAACATAAAAATGAAATAGCAAACAATAGACCAATTCCAATTCTTGTCGATATGTTAGACAGAGCTGTTGGTCAGGGTGGAGATACTGAAGATAATAAATTAAGTTTAGCTATTGCTAAAGAATTACATAACAGCGGTTCTTTATCTAGGTATTTACCTGCAGAATCTAAAAATGCTCTTAAGTGGAACATGGCTGTGATTATGCTTCAAAAAGGAGAGCCAACTCAGAAGATATTTTCTGAATTAGCAAGAATTGAACAAAGTTCTGTTTTTGTAAGTTTAGATTCTAATGAAAAGAAATCTTTATTAAATATTTCTGGAAACCTACCAGCTAACATAGAATTATTTAACACAGTTGCTCAATACTACAAAAATGCTGGTGTTACTAATATAAATGATTTTACTAAAAAGTATGTTGAGCAAACATATTGGAAAGATGATGTAGGAAAATGGATTCCAAAATCTCATCTTATAGACTTTGGTGTTTCTAAAGAAAATTATCGTACGTACGAACAAACAGCATTTAAGATGTTACAAGAAACGTATAACGACCCTACTAGAAATACACCTAATATTGGTGAAGATGCTGTTGATACGAGTATTCCTCAAACAATACCAAATTCTAACAACTATAAATTTACTATTAATAGTGAAGGTGGTTATGGCTACTTCACTAATGAAAGTGCATTAGGAATTATAAGTCCAGTAATGGTTACTCAGTATGTATACGATAACACTGGTCGTAAAGTTTTATCTGAAGATGGTAAATCATATAAGCGAACTGAAATTATGCTTCAGATACCTTTGGATGCAATTAAGAAAAGAGTTGAAAAAGATGGTCAAGATAAAGTTATTCAAGATCGTATAAACTCTGAAAAATTAAATAAGTTACAAGAAGAAAAAAGAAAAGCACTTAAACTTTACCTTCAATCACAAGGTAGAGATGAAGAAACAATATCTAAATATAAGTTTTAAATGGCAAATATTAATTGGAGTTTTGTAGACCAGCAAGAAGGGTCTGGAGTTACTATTGGTTATGTTCCAAAAACTGACAACGATAAATCAGGAGTAACTATTGGAAGTGGTTTTGATTTAGGAAGTAAAACAGAAGAAACTTTATCAAGATTAAATTTAAGTCCTGATATAATTAATCAATTAAAACCATATTTAGGATTACAAGGACAGGCAGCTAGAGACGTTGCTGGAAATTTAAGATTAGAAAAAGAACAAGTATCGCAAATTGATTCAGCTTGGAAAGCTTCTTTTACTAATGAAATATCTAGTTATTTTCAAAGAAATACAGGTAAGCGATTTGATGAGTTAGACCCATCTTTACAAACTATCGCAGCCTCTGTTGGTACTCAATATGGAGTAGATTTAAAAAATAGAACTCCTAAATTCTGGGAACATCTTGTTAATAATAATTTTGACGGTGTTATTGGTGAATTAAAAAACTTTAGAGATGACTTCCCAACTCGCAGAAATGCAGAGGCAAGTTATTTACTTACAGAGTTTAAAAAAAAAATACCTGATTACCAATTTGTAGATGCTTGGGCAAAACCCCAAGAACTTGGTGGAGAATTATATTTAGATAAAGCTTTAAAAACTTATCAAGCACAAGCCAATATTATTAATAATCAAAGAGAGATTGGTAACTTTGAAGCACTTGGTGCAGCAATGTCTAAAAACCAAATGCTACCACTTCTATATAGAACAATGGTTGCTGAAAGTTTTGAACCAGAAGAAAATTTCTCAATGGCAAACAATAAAGAGTTTTTTGATTCTTTATTTAAAGAAAATAATATTAATAGTTCTTTTTATGATTACTTTGCTGGTGCTGTAAGTAAAGATCACGCTGTGGCTTTAGCACAGAGAGTTAAACAGGAACAAAAGAATATTGAAATTTTACAACAAGCAGGATTTAGAGGTTCAGTAATAGATTTTGCATCTTGGATGCTAGACCCAGTAACAATGGGAACAGGAATTGGTGTAACTTCAAAATTGGTAAAAGCATCAACTTTTATTCCTAATTTAAGTAGAACTCAAAATTTTCTAAGATCAGGACTTCTTATTGGTGCTGAACAAGGTGTATTTACTTCTGCCTTAGCAGCGGAATCTCCTTCAATAAATGCCTTTGATGTCTTAACAGCAGCAGCTTTAGGGAGTGCTCTTGGAGGCGGTATCAATGTCTTATTACACGGTAAGATACAAAAAGTAGCTCAAGAAGCGTTTGATAACTCCATTAAAGAAACAAAATTAACTAAAACTCCTAAAGGAGAATTAGAATTACCGACCTACAAAGACGACCCAGAATTTATAAAAACATTTAATGACGTTCACTTTGGAATTGATGAAATAGCCAATATTGAAAGTGCTGGTAAAAAATTTACAAACGTACTTACTCTTGGAATAATTCCAGCAACAAGACACGCTTCTTTAGATGGTAGTCCATCACAAGCGGTTAGACAGGCTGGTGCATTATTAGTTGAGAACCCAACATTTTGGGCAACAAAAGGAGAAGGTTATTCTAATAATAGAGTTGTTTCTTCTCCAATCACTGCTGAAATAGTAAAGACTAGAATTTTACAAACTGCACAAGCAGCCGTAGCACCAGATATTAACTCAGCGTTTGTTGAGTGGATGAAAGTTAATGGAACTACCAAATTTCAAAGAGGTATTGGTGGTCAAATGTTCAACATGTCTGCCAGAGAAGCCTTTGCACAAAAAGTATTTAGAGCAATAAACGCAACTGACCCTTCAAATAAAAATGCGGTTGATAAATTATTACTTAAAGATCCTCACATTAAAAAGGCAGCTGATGCCTACGCAAGAGGTTATAGGTATATTGGTCAAGAAATAAAAAATGCTGGAATAGAAGGTTCTGACAGAATTAAACTTGATAACATAAGTAAGAACGCTGACGGAACTGATAATGTTCAACCAATAACTTGGTATCAACCTCAAGTATGGTCTTTTGATAATTTTATTAATATTCATAAAATGGTTGGTGCTGATGGTAAACCCATTGGTTCTCAAGGAATACTTGAATTAATAAAAGGTGCAATTTTAAGTAAGCAACCTTATTTAGCTAAACAAAGCGACCTAGCAACTTTAATAGGTCAAAAAGATGTTAAACCAAATTTTGTTGAGTTAAATAAAGTTAACCAAGTTGTTAAACTAGAAGAAATTAAAACTCTTAAAGAAAAATTAAAACTTGAAAAAGAGTTTTTAAAGAAAGAAAAAGAAAATCTTGTAGTTGATACTAATGGTAATGTTGTTCAAGATCGTTTGGCATCCAGAAAAGAAAACATTAAACAGATTCAAGAACAGATTAAAAAATTAGATACTGAAGTTAAAGACGCACAGGTTAAATTAGAAAAAGATTTTATAGCTAAGGGCGAAAAAGAAGTTATAGCAGATATAACTCCAGAACGTGCTACAGCAATGGCTTCTGCTATTGTTAAATTCTTAGAGCATAGCCATACAAAAGCTAACGGATTTGATCTTAAGCAACTTTTAAAGATGAAAGATGTAAGTGAACTTAGAGTTTACTTAGATACTGAATTTAAAAGTATGTCAGCGACTACTAAAGAAAAGCTTATAGCTGACTTAGGTAATTCAATGGACTTCATTACTTCTGGAAGATTAGAAGAAAGAATTAAATTAAATTCAAATTACGAAGCAGTTATTAATGGTGTTAAATTAAGATTAGACGACTTATTAAATCGTAACTCTGACGGCTTATGGAATAATTACGTAAGCGAAATGAGTGGTCATATAGGGCTAGGTAAAGTTTTAGGATTAAAAAGTAAAAACGACTGGTACAGATACTTAGACAGTCTTAAGTCCGATATAGAATTATCTTACAGAGCAAAAGAAACTGAAGGTCTTAAAGGCTGGAGAAATAAAATATTTAAAGACGAAGAATTAAAAACATTAGATAGCATTTACGAACATCTAATGGGTAGATCTGGAGAAGAAGATTTGTCTGGTGGTTTTTCTACAGCGTTGAGAAATTTAAGATCATTCAACTTTATGCGAGTTCTAGGTCAAGTAGGATTAAGTTCACTTCCTGACTTAGGTTCTTTAGTTGCCACAAACGGATTAAAAGCATTTGCTCAAGCGATACCTGAATTCAAAAATTTAGCTAGTGAAGTAAGAGCTGGTAAAGGAATATCTAATAATGCTCTTAGAGATTTAGCTGTTATTGGAAACAGTAACGGAGATGAGTGGGCTTGGAGATTGACAGGCGGTCAAGAAATGCTTGATACAAACACAGCACTTACTCAAGTAGCTTCTGGTGGTTCATTTAGAAAAATTGGAGAAAAAGTTACAGCAGTAGCTTCATTACAAATTCCTATCGATTCTTATTTAAGAAAAATGGCAATGAGAACTTATATAGATAAGTTTGCCACAGATATGGTTGCAGTTAAAAATGCAAATTTTGATTTAAGTGTTCTTGGAAAAGGCGATTTAAATAGATACAAAGTTTTAGGATTAACAGATAAGCAACTAAAAGATTTAGCTAAAGAATTTACATCACCAGCAGTAACTACAGAAGTTACATCAGTTGGTGGAATTAAAGTTAATAGATTTAACTGGGCAGAATTTAAAGATAAAGATTTATTAAATTCATTTTCTTATGCAGTAGATAGAAATGTAAAAAGAGCTGTTCAATATAATTTTATTGGAGACAGTAATCGTTTCTTTTCTGACACAGCTATAGGTAAAACTATAGGTCAATTTAGATCATTCATGATGGTAGCTTGGAATAAACAGCTACTTTACAATTTCCACATGGGAGACTTTAAAGCCTATTCCATATTTGGATTAGGAACTTTAGTCGCTGGTATGACTTACATGGGTCAAACACATCTAAACTCAATAGGTATGGATGATGAAACTAAACGTAAATATTTTGAAAAACGCTTTGGAGATTCTGATGAAGCTTTTTGGAGAAAAGTAGGAATGGCTGCTTTTCAAAGAGCAGGATTTTCTTCAGCAGTACCAGCTTTCGCTGATATGATTTTAGGAGTAACTGCACCAGATTATAGATTTAATTCAAGAACAAGTGGTCTTGAAGTTAATTTAATTACTGGAAACCCAACTTATAACTTTTTGTCAGACGCATTTGGAGTTGGCGGTTCATTACTAAAAGCTATGGCTAGAGATGATTATGATTGGTCTCAAGTAGATGCAAGACGATTGGTAGGATTACCAATGTTTAAAAATCTATATGGAATTCAAAACATGACTAACTGGTTAATAGGTCAATCAGGGTTGCCAGAAACTGGCGGTAGATAAAATTAAAAATAACAAAAATAAAATATAAATGTCATTTGCAATTAATAATTATACAGGAAATGGAAGTACAACTACATTTTCAGTTACGTTTCCGTACATAACTCAAAGCCATGTACAAGTACGACTTAATAACGTATTAAAAACTTTAGGTGTTGATTATACATTCCCAACATCTTCAACTATTCAATTTACAACTGCACCAGCAAACGGTGTAATCATAAATTTTAAAAGATCATCTAATCAATCTGCTAGATTAGTAGACTTCCAAGACGGTTCTACAATTACTGAGTCAATTTTAGATCAAGACAGTAATCAAATGTTTTATATGTCTCAGGAAGCTATTGATATAACTACTAATACAATAAATTTAGATTTAGATGATAAGTACAACGCAAATTCAAAAGTAATTAAAAATCTAGCTAATCCAGTTAATGCTAATGACGCAGTTAATAAAACTTATTTAGAAAACACTTGGCTTACAACAGCAGATAAAGCTGTTTTAACAAACTTAAATTCAAACATAGCTAGTGTTAATGCAGTTAATTCTGCTTTAACAAATGTAAATGCTGTAGGTTCAGATTTATTAGAACCAGTATCAGAAATTAATACAGTAGCAGTAAGTATAACTAACGTAGATGCAGTTGGAACAAACATAGCTAACGTAAATACTGTAGCTGGTAATAATGCTAATATAAATACTGTAGCAGGTAATAATTCTAACATTACAACAGTAGCAGGAGCTAATTCTAATATTACTGCGGTAGCTGGTCAGATAACACCTACAAATAATATTTCTACAGTTGCAGGAGCAGTTGCCAATATAGGAACTGTCGCAACAGCTAATACAAATATTGGTCTAGTTGCAGGTCAAATATCTCCAACTAATAATATAGCCACTGTTGCAGGTGCTAATGCAAATATTACAACAGTTGCTGGTGCTAATACAAATATTGGAACAGTTGCTACTAATATTACTAATGTAAATAATGTTGGTGGTTCTATAGCTAATGTTAATTCTGTAGCTTCAAATGCAAGTAATATAAATACAGTTGCTGGACAAATTACACCAACAAATAAAATTTCAACAGTTGCAGGTATATCAAGTGATGTATCTACTGTTGCTGGTATTGCTGGTAACGTAACTTCTGTAGCTGGTAATGCTACCAATATTAATACTGTAGCTGGTAATAATGCTAATGTTACAACAGTAGCTGGTATTTCTGGTAATGTTTCCACAGTAGCAGGAATATCTGGTGCAGTTACTACAGTTGCAGGAATTGCGTCTAAAATTTCAGCAGTTGAAGCAAAATTAACTGAAGTACAAACTGTAGCTAATGATTTAAACGAAGCTATTTCAGAAATAGATACAGTAGCACAACACGTTACAAATATTGATACAGTTGGTGTAGCTATTACAAATGTTAATAGTGTTGCAACCAATATTGCAAATGTAAATGCTGTAGCTGGAAATTCTACAAACATTAATGCAGTCAATGCAAACAAAACAAATATTGATGCTGTAGCAGGTAATAATTCTAATATTACTTCTGTAGCTGGTAATTCATCAAATATTAATTCAGCAGTAAGTAATGCTACTAATATAAATACAGTCGCATCTAGTATTTCTAATGTAAATTCTGTAGGAACAAACATTGCAAATGTAAATACAGTTGCATCTAATATTTCAGGAGTTAATTCTTTTGCTGATAGATATAGAGTTGCAAGTTCAGACCCATCTACTTCTAATGATGCTGGAGACCTTGCGTTTAATACAACAGGTTCAGTTTTAAAATATTATGATGGTACTACTTGGCAACAAATTACAGCAGGTGGTATTAACTCACTATTACAAGATAACTCTCCTAAATTAGGCGGAAACCTAGATGTTAATGGCAGAACAATAACATCAATATCTAATGGTGATGTTTTAATTTCTGCTAATGGAACAGGAAAAGTTAAAATAAAAGGAATATCTTATCCATCAACAGACGGGACAGCTAACCAATATATTAAAACAGATGGTGCTGGTACTTTAAGTTTTGGAACAGTTGATTTAACTAATTTATCTGCTTCTAACTTAACATCAGGAACAGTTCCAAGTGCAAGATTAAGTCTAATAGCAACAGACATTCCTTCATTAGATGCTTCTAAAATTACAACAGGAACTATTGCTAGTGCAAGATTGTCTTTAACATCTTCTGATTTACCAACTGTACCAACTACAAAAGGTGGTACTGGGTTAACAGCGATTGGAACAGCTAATCAATATTTAAAAGTAAATTCTGGTGCAACTGCATTAGAATACGGAACAGTAGATTTAACAAGTTTATCAGCTTCTAATTTAACATCAGGAACAGTACCAAGTGCAAGATTATCTTTAACATCTTCAGATTTGCCTACAGTACCAACAACAAAAGGCGGTACAGGTTTAACTACAATAGGAACTGCTGGACAAGTTTTAAAAGTAAATGGTGCAGGAACAGCTTTAGTATACGAAACAGCTTCTGCATATTCTCCTGAAGTATATGGATTTACTTTTATTGATGCAGATGGAGATGGTTACAAAGAAAGTCTGCAAGTAACCACAACAAATAATGGTGCAGACAATATTTCTAAAAGCAATCACGCAGATTTTAGAGACGTAGTGTTTAGTGGAAGTGGTTATACATTTTCCATATCTGCGGGTGATTTAATATTAACTTTATAAAAAATAAAAAGGAGTAAAAAAATATGGCAACAGTAAATATAGGTCGTTTAAGATTTGTATGGAAAGGAACGTATAGCGGAGCAACAGCTTATGTAGTTGATGATGTAGTTTATTATGCAGGTGGTTCTTACGTTTGTATTCAAAACACAACAGGTAATGCTCCATCAGTAGCAGTTAATACTGCTTACTGGAATGTAATGGCAGTTGGTGGAACAGATATAGCTTCACTAGTTGGTTTAACATCAGGGGATATACTATTTTGGAATGGAACTGCTTGGACTAGACAAGGTATAGGAACAGCAGGACAAGTTTTAAAAGTAAACTCTGGTGCTACTGGATTTGAATATGGAACTGTAGATTTATCAGGTTATGTCAATGCGGCTTCTGGTAGTGTTGGTGCTTACGGAAATGCTGGTCCACCAAGAGTTATGTCTGTGAATATATACAAATCTGGTCAATCAGTAGTTATGAGTGGTAGTTCAAATTGTAACTGTAACTGTTGCTAAAATAATTAACAAAAAGGAAAATATAAAAATATGAAAGTAGTTTATTCAGTAGTGGCTAGAATGGCACACTCAATTAAAGTTACTGTAAATCAAAATGGATTTATAGTTTCTCAATCTATGAAAAATAATGACCAAACACAAATTATTTATAGTAACAATACAGAAGTATTATTTGAAGATATAAAAGCAAGAAATGATTTTGCAGACTATTCTTGTTATAATATTTTTGAAGGTTGTTCTGGTGTTTTTAATATGTTTGCTAACAGTAAATCAGCTAAATTATCTGGTCAAGATTTTGCTCTTTTTAATGGTGGTAATTCAGCAGTATGTTTAATTATTCCATTTAAAAATTCTCCAGTTGAAGATTGGGTGTTAAGTATTAATGTTCAAAAAGATGAACCAACATGGTTTGAATTAGTAGGTGCTACTGGTACTCAAATGTTAATTAATCATTGCGGTCATTCTGCTGGGAGAGCAGATAATCTTCCTTTAGTACACTTTGATAACGCAAGTATATCAGGAGATACTAACGAAGTATTAGAGCTTCCATTTACAGTTAAAAATGCAGATGGAACTACAGCAAATACAGAAGCAGAAGTTTATTTTGAAACTACTGGTGGATTTTTACCAGTAACAAGAAAAGTAGCAAAAGGAAATGGTACAGCTTTTATTAGTTTAAGAGACGTTCCAAAAGGGGAGAGATTTAAAGTTAAAGTAGGTTTTAAAAACTTTAGTGGTATCTCCGAATGTCAAGTAACAGTAAATTAATACAGCTTTGGCAGTCTGATATAGTTATTGATTATCAAAACAGAGACACTTTAAACAATCAATTACTTCCTTATCTTTTAGAAAAATACAAACAAACAAGTCTTGGTAAAGAACATTACGAAAGAATACCTCATAATATCTTTGCTGATAATTTTGAACCAGTAAATCAATTAAAAGAATTATTAATTAATACTACTAAAAATTATTATGACATTGGTGGTTTAGAATTTGATATTGAGGGACATGAAATAGTAAGCCACGACAGGCAATTTATTAAAACTCATGTAGATACTGAAGAAGGCGATTTAACATTTCAATATTATGTTAAAGCACCAAAAGAAAACGAAGATAAAGAAACAAATTCTTTTGGTAATGCTTCGTTTGTTTTAGTTAATCCTGCTAGACCTGCTGGTTCTTTTACTTTTAAAAACGAACACTATTTAGAATATCCAGTTCTTCCTAAAGAGGGATTATTAATAATGTATCGTTCTTATATTCCGCATTATCAAAATCCATACGAAGGTAGTGATGAGTTAGTTCAAGTAGTGGCTAATATTAAATTTAAAAGAGATTTACATTAATGCCAGAGTTTAAATTGGTATGTCAAAAAAGAGGTATGCCAAATTACTATTACTTAACAGCAGAACCAAAAATATTTTATTATAATTCTGAAACAAGTTCTTTGTTAGATGAAAACAGAAATCAAGTTATAGAACAAGAAATAAAACAAGACCAAAAACTTGGTTGGAATTGGACTAAAGATAATCCAGCAACAAAAACAAAAGCAATAAGACATCTTAAAATTTCTTTAGGATTATCTTGTAATTACTCTTGTAGTTATTGCTCTCAAAGATTTATTCCAAACGCAGACGAAACAACTAAAAAAGAAGTACCACAATTTTTAGAAAGATTTTCAAGTTGGTATGATGGTGGAGAAGATGGTCTAGGCAAAGGAACTAAAATTGAATTTTGGGGTGGAGAACCTTTAGTTTATTGGAAAACATTAAAACCATTGGCAGAAGGTATAAAAGAAAAATATCCCAACATGATATTTGGTATGATTACCAATGGAACTCTTTTAGATGACGAAAAGATTGAGTGGATTGACAAACTTGGCTTTAGTATTGGAATGTCTCACGATGGTGTTGGTTATCATATTAGAGGTAAAGACCCATTAGATAATCCAAAGCAAAAAGAAATGATTATGAAATTGTGGAATATATTATCTCCACAAGGCAGAATGAGTATTAATGCCATGCTTCATAAAGCAAATATAAGCAGAGCAGATATACAAGAATTTTTATTAAAATATTTTGGAGAAAACCTAGTTATAGGCGAAGGCGAGTTTATTGATGCTTATGACGTTGGTGGAGTAGCCAGTTCACTAACTACACAAAAAGAACAAATAAAATTTAGAACAAAATCTTTAGATGAAATTTCTTCTGGTAAGGCAGATAGATTTAGTGTTCTTCCAATGAAAATCGATGGTTTTATTAATACTATTGTAAATGGTAAATATAAAAGTTCAGTTTCACAAAAGTGCGGAATAGATAATCCTAATAGTCTTACAGTAGATTTAAAAGGAAACACTATTACTTGCCAAAATGTTTCTTCAGTAGCAACAGCTCCTAATGGAGAAAGTCATCATACAGGAAGTGTTTATGATTTTAATAATATTAAAATGAAATCTATAACAACTTGGCAGAACAGAAAAAATTGCTCTAAGTGTCCAGTATTACATATCTGCAAAGCATCTTGTATGTTCTTAGAAGGAGATTTGTTTCAAGCAAGTTGTGATAATTCTTACTCAGATAATATAGTTTTCTTTGCGTTAGCTATAGAAAAGCTAACTGGATATTTACCAATTAGAGTTGAGGGTCAGCATCATAGACCAGACAGAGAAGATGTTTGGGGTTTAAGTGGTTTTCCAGTTGAACCGGTAAAACAAAAAGAATTACCAAAAAAATATAATTTTAACATTAATGGAGCAACAGTATGAAAAACAAAGACTGTAAATGTAAACCATGTACCTGCGGAAAAGAAGTTACCTGCAAGTGTGCTGAGAGATTAGCAAAGCTAAAAGAAAAACTTAAACAACTAACAAAAAAATAACATGACAATATTATTAATGACATTAAGTTTTATCGTAGGTGCTTGGTTAGCATGGAAATATGAAAATATATTAGATGATTTCATAGAACACTTTAAAGGATTGAATAATAAAAAAGATTCTTAAAAAAATGACACCATATACATTTGAAGAAATACAATTTTTAAACAAACCAACTCAAGAGGAAACTATGTTCACACCTAAATTTGAAATTCCTTCTTACGAAGAAGCTAAAAAAGCTACAGAAAACTTCGCAGGACAGGTTCAGAAATTTTGGGCAGATGCTTTCAAAGACTACGCAAAGTCAGTTGAAGCATTTTTTCAAAATAACAAAAAGTAAAACTAACAATCAA
>Ga0209298_10000149_pt1 | contig 41946 bp, 64 predicted proteins | sample S_140806_EF_Meta_FD_187325 | JGI IMG/M metagenome (GOLD analysis project Ga0209298, IMG submission 187325) | Freshwater microbial communities from Lake Simoncouche, Canada to study carbon cycling - S_140806_EF_MetaG (SPAdes) (version 2) | ecosystem: Environmental > Aquatic > Freshwater > Lake ... | reverse complement strand
ATGGTGCTGATGGTTGGGGGGATTCGTCAAGCCATTCAGAAAGAATATACCACTTAATATCTTCTATGTTAAATGCAGTTGCCACCAATGTACCTTTATCATCAAGTAACCATGTATCTTTTAAATACGCATCATCGTTTCTTGGGTCATCATTTTTATGAATAACCTTTACAAAATATATCCCTCTATTATTTGGCAGTCTTTCACTTGCTTTAATCCATTTCATTGTTATACTTTTTTAATGATTACTAATTTATAATATTCTGTTAGTCCTTTGGATGTAAGGAGGGAACGGAAAGCAGATTCTAAAACTCGTTTAGATAAATTAATTTTATCAGGATTAATTAATTCCCCACAATCAAAGTATATGTTATCCTTTGTTACTGTGCCGATGATTGAATTTATATCAATATGTAAAGTAGTAACGGTAGTTTTACCATTACTACCCCAACCAAAATACCCTCCCTGTGAGAACCCAAAATTTCTCGCTTTAGAAGGAATTTCCAACGCATAAAGATTATCTGTTAGCTGTGTCATGTTACTTTGCTTTTTGGTTAATTATTTTCAAATTTTGGCTGCCATCTGTTAAATACTGTATCCATGCCGTATCCTTTCCACCACAACCCCGTTGATATTGTAAAAGTGTTTTTTTTCTCCAGCGTTACACTTTTTTTTACCTCGTATAATTCACCGCCAATCATTACCCATTTTATTTTGTCAGAGTTGACAATTAAAGTATCACCAGATACTTTTTGAGAAAAACAGTTAAGACTTAATAATACCGCTGCTGCTGTAAGTAATTTTTTCATAATTATATTTTTGCTTTTTGGTTAAGGAATAGTTGTATCAATTCAGAATGGGTAAACTCTTTATTAGTACCTTTTTTATAGTAGGTATTATTAAGCCCAAACCGGAGATATTCATTATCAATCTTCCATTGTTCCCAATCTGATATTGAATCTATTGTTATTGTTGTGCAGGAGGTGGCGGCATCTTTTTTACTTTCTACATTTATACCTCCATATTCACCCCACATACTTGTATCTGCTGTTACGTCATTTATTGCTTCCAAATGCTTCTGCTGTATGCTGTCTTTGTTGGTCATGGGTTATGTTGTTTTTAATAATAATATTCATCAATAGCATCCTCCACATCAATCATCGCATCTTCTTCGCTGGCCAGATCATCCACATTCGTTTGCTTTGTATCTTCTATCACCCAGCCCCATAATAATATCGGCGGTTCGCCGGTTTTCTCTACGAATGGTGTGCTGTGGGTAGTGTAGTAGTAGTCTTTGTATTTAGGCATAATGTTGGGGTTATTTATGGCAAAATTAAAACAAACATTTTGAATAAAAAAATATTATTTTAAAATAGTTTTACTAAATTTGCTGAAATGAGTTTAAAAGATAAATACCAGATTAAACAGATTGCATACAAAACGGCTATGAATATAGTAGTTGAAAAACATTATCTACACCGTAAGTGTCCATGCAGTTTTGCGTTTGGATTATTTTTAGGCGAAGATATTAAAGGGGTTATTGTATATGGCACACCTTCATCATCATCATTACGAACAGGATTATGCGGTATTTCAGAAAGTAGTAATGTAATTGAGTTAAATAAATTATAGGTTTATGATACTGTAGAAAAGAACGGAGAAAGTTTTTTAATCGGCAATACAATTAATAAAGTATGTAAAGAGATAGTTGTAAGTTATGCGGAAATTCAACAAGGCCATTTAGGGGTAATATATCAAGCAACTAACTGGATTTATACCGGATTATCTGCAAAACGTACTAACTAGACAATTGAAGGAATTAATAAGCATTGCCAGACAATTGCAGATAAATATACAGCAGTTGAAATAAGAGAAAAGTATGGCGATAAATTTACTTTGGTTGATCGTCCACGTAAGCACAGATATGTTTATTTTAACGCAAATAAAAAACGTAAAAAACAATTATTAAATAAATTAAGGTATGAAATATTACCTTACCCAAAACAAACAACATGATACAACCGATAATTAACTTTAAAGGAACTAAAGAACTAAAACAGGCCATAAGGATTGCTGCCGCAAATAATGGGTGTGCGTCCAGTTCAGAATTTATAAAAAATGTTTTGATTGAAAATCAATTAGTTAGTAAAGAATTAAAAAAACTTTCAAAAAAAGTTGCAAAATAGTTTGGTAAAACCGTTTTACTTACTATCTTTGTGAAACAATCGGCAGGTAGCCGGTTAAAAACTTTCAAAAATGACACGTTCAACAATCGCAAAAAGACTTACAAAATTTACAGGTTCAAAAACTTCAATCGCTTATCAAGTTGCTAAAGACTTAGCCACAGGCGAAAATAAGAGCTACAAAATTACTGGCAATATTATCAGGACCGTACACACTTCAGGTAGTGGTAGGTTTACAAGCAATTTAGATTATACAAGAGATTGCTGCAATATTCTTACTTTTTTAAAGGTAAAATTTGAACCTGGCAATGACTCACCACGTGGAGGCTTAACAGGAAACTTTATTAAAATTATTACAATCATAAAATAGTTTTGTTTTGAAAGTTCAAAACCGACTAACTGGACGTAAGCGGTTAATTTTTTCACCCACTCAACCTACTAAAATGACCAAAGTATTAAACGCCGTATTCAACAACCGAACCGCCGGAGCATTACAGGCCATGCGTATTATGCAGGACGTAGAATTAAAACTGGCAGGCAATGAAAATATGGTTGCGCTATGTATTAAAGGCGCAATCAATAACGGTACTCCTTATGTGGATATTATTACCACCATGCAGGGAATGGCAATCGATAATTACAACGCTATTGCCGACATGATCGGGATTAAATTAACTGATGATATTTTAAATTATTGGAAATGACACCATCCGAACAATTCTACATCGAGCAGCAACTGGAACCGAACATTATGATTACCGGCAACTATAAATCATTCTATCCTGTAGATAAGCAATCACCAATAGTTGCAGTATGCCAACCGGAATCAGAGCCGAAATGTTACGGTAGTAGATTTGATGATGATAGAGAATTTAATAACGAATAAAAAATATATCATGACTAAAATTAAGTTGCAAATTAAAAACAGATTTACCGGAAGTATTATTTTTGAATATGAAAAAGAAGATAATACTATACAAGAAACATTATTAGAGGCAGTAAAGCAAGGTGCTGACCTGCAAGGTGCTGACCTGCAAGGTGCTGAACTGCAAGGTGCTTACCTGCGAGGTGCTGACCTGCAAGGTGCTGACCTGCGAGGTGCTGACCTGCGAGGTGCTGACCTGCAAGGTGCTGACCTGCGAGGTGCTTACCTGCAAGGTGCTGACCTGCGAGGTGCTTACCTGCAAGGTGTAAAGATACAATCCGCAATAGTATTTACCGGATTATACCTATATGTTGTAATGCCATATATTACAGAAGATAATGAACCACGTATTAAAATGGGTTGTTTTGATCGTAGCCTTAAAGAGTGGGGAGAAGACTTTTGGAATAACGACAATGAATTTCCTAATAATGGCAGCCTAAAAAGCAATCTCCGATTAATGGCTTTTGATACAGCTAAGAAATGGATTGAACTAATAATTGAACACAATGAACAACATTAAACCAATAATCATCGCTGCCCTCGTAATGATGGCACTTATATTATCAGTTGCAGCATTGGGGCAACAGAAGCGTACACTGCACAACGGATGGTACACATTCAAGCAACTGCAACGGAGAGGATATACATGCCCCAAGTTTAAAGGATCGCAGTACATCAGAGTTACTAAAGACACAAGTTTAGTTAATATAAAACCGGTAAAATGAAAAATAAAAAACACTACCACCCATTATACCAACTGACCAAAAAAGTATTTGCAGACTGCGATACCCAGGCCGGTAGATTTGAATGGTATCTTATTATTGCCATAGCAGTGGCAGCACTCATATTTTAGCATGAGGGGTAACACGGCTTAGGTGTTTCTACATCAGGAGCCTTTAATTTTTTTTCAATCACTAAAAATAAATATTATGCAATTACAAAAAGCAACACGAAAAAAAGTAAAGCTACGGCTCGGATTATCTGCTGTTGCAGGCGGAGGTAAAACAAAAGGTGCATTATTATTGGCAAAAGGTTTATGCGATGACTGGGAAAAAGTTGCGGTTATTGATACTGAAAACAACTCAGCATCATTATACAGCGATATGGGTCCATTCAATACACTTGAATTGGCTGCTGATTATACGCCTGAAAAATACATACAGGCTATTAAAACCTGTGAAGATGCAGGAATGGGAGTTATCATTATTGATAGCATTACCCACGAGTGGGATGGTAGAGGTGGTATTATTGATATTTCCAATGGTATGACCGGAAATAGTTTTACTAATTGGGCAAAGATTACCCCACGCCATCAGGCGTTTATTGATGCTATTCTACAAAGTAAATGCCATGTTATTACTACTGTTCGTCGTAAGCAGGATTATGAAATGAATAAAGATAATAACGGTAAAACAACCGTTACTAAAGCTGGATTAAAAGAGGTTACAAGGGAAGGATTTGAATACGAATTAACCCTTAATTTTAATTTGGATGAAAGGCATAATTGCACTGCGTCAAAGGATCGTACTGGATTGTTTGCTGATAAGCCCGCATTTATTATTACAGAAGAAACCGGTAAGTTAATTAAACAGTGGTGTGATGAAGGTATTGATGTAGCTGCTGAAAGAGAAAAGGAATTAAAAGCTGCTATAAAATCAATTTCAAAGTGTAAGTTAATATCAGACCTCACCGCTTTAAAAGCATCACTACCGGCATACATCGTTTCTGATCCATCATTTACTGAAGCAGGCAAGGCAAGGTATAATGTTATCATCGCCGAAAAACCAACCTCATAATCGCAGTGATTGAACCGGCCCGGCGGTATATCCGGGTAATTTAATTTATGCGCCGGAAAATTATAGAAACATACAAAGGATATGAAATATGCTTATTGACCGCCGGGCAAGGACATACAACGTATTACAATATTACAGGTTCATGTATGGCACTTAATAGCATTAAAGCTGCTCATAATGTAATTGACACACAACTTAATTCAGTAAACAGTTAGCCACTTTACGGCATAGAATATATGGCAGACCAAATACTACCACAGGGGCTACGGTTCTTTAATAAGAAACCCACACAGCCGGATTTTGTTATAGGTGCTTTAGTCATCACACTGGATGACCTGCAGGCATTCTGCATCGATAAGCCGGAATTAATGACCGAATACAACGGCAAAAAACAATTACGCTTACAATTATTAAAGTCTAAGGATGGCAATCTGTATGCGAGTGTTGATACGTGGAAGCCTGCAGAAACAACTGGAAGTTTACCGGCGGCGAAGGCAGCAGAAGAAATAAATGATCTTCCATTTTAATCACTCACCCCGTTCGTAATGGACGGGGTTAAATATTATGCAACACCATCCAACACTACCAGAATCAGATCAGCAGTTCATAAAAGATAGTTGGCTTAAATTAAGTGATGCTAAAATTGCAGTAATTTTGAAAACTACTAAAAATAAAGTGTATCAAAATCGTAATGTATTAGGATTACATAAAGGCCGAAATCGCATGATAAGAGATAAACCAATTTCATTAACTAAACCCTTTAACTGGTATGACTGTTTTTAACGATTTCCGAGATGAACTGCCACCGCTGAGGCAACCACGTAAGGTGAATGCGAAGCCAGTTATTATATCGAGGTATGATTTGAAAGTGTTATACATGGATGCAAGGAAAGTAATGTATTCCAGGGAATACCCAAATGCAACAAATGACGGGCATTATGCAGATAAGGCTATGCCAGATATTACCACTACCAATGGCATTACAAGGTACATTGAAGATGTGCTTAATAATTTAGGGCATCACGCCGAAAGGGTTAACAGTATGGGAGTGCCAATGTTTAAGGATGGTAAGCCAGTATTGGACGATAAGGGTAAACAGAAATACAGGCACTCCGGCGGTACCAATGGCAGTACCGATATTCATTGTGAAATTAAAATATCATCACAATCATTGCCTGCAGGATGGAAGATTGAAATTAAAAACAAAGACAAAATATTAAAATCTCAATCAAAGTATGCCAACAAAATGCAACGTGTAGGAGTATTACATTCTGTCGTTACCGTTGGCAATTTAGATTTCTTTTGGGATGAGTTTAATCGAATACTTTTACTATGACCAAACAAACCAAACTCCTGCTCGCACTAACAGCCAGAGCACACGGTAAACCAAAGCTGAAAGCCAAAATTGCTAAGATAAAAAAGAAACAGGCGTGGCATGATTATTTGGCAAGATGATGTATATTTGTAGTACAATTGCTTCACTTGGTAGTGCGGGAGAAGTGATTAATATTCACGTTTTAAAAGGGTTTTGCAGCACTACTTGCAAGGCCCTTTTTTATTTTATGCGTAATAAAACTGCGGTGCTTTACTCTCCTCAACAAAAATGCTTTCATATTGAAACATTAGCTGATTACATTAATGGCAACATAAAGTCAATACTTTTAAAAAGTATCAATCAGTTTGAGCTTGTCGGAATTGCTGATAACTATGAGCAAGGAGATCAGATAATAAGAACTTTAACAGAAAAATTTAAATGGTAATTATGGTTAAAAATTATTACGATTCTTACAAAGAAATCGGACTATCTGTAATACCAATTGAATGGGATATTGAAAATAAAAAACCGTTATCGCATCGGTTTTGGGGTGATGGCAAGTCATTGGATTTTTATGCAAAGCATAATGCCATCATGATTAAAACCACTTCGCCGGTACATTGTTTAGATTTTGACATTAAAAATACTAAGGATAAAAATCTGTATTTTAAATGGTTCAATATTGTTGCGAATCAAATGCCGGATGTATTACCAAAACTTTACATCGAAAAAACTCGGAATGATGGTTACCACGTTTGGATGCACTACAATAAAGAACTTAATAAATTATCTTTAGCAGATAGTGATTTAGGTGCTGAAGTAATAGCCCTTTATGCAGGTGGGCCATTAGTTTATACATATCCAACGCCTGGGTATTCAGAAGTAAGTGGGTCAATGGAAGATTTGCAGCCATTAACTGATAACGAATTTGCCTACCTTATTGAAACATCACAATATTTTAATGAGTATAAACCAAAATATGATCCGAATTTAAAGGCCGTTTCATATCCTGTAGGTATGGAAAAATTTTGTGCCGAATTTGACAGTAAAATAAATGAGGATACATGGCTGCAAATTTTAAAGGATATTTCTTTAGTTCCATTGCCAAATTACAAATACAGCGCAAAAGATAAGTTTGTGGCTTTCAGTCGTAATGGCAGCGAATCATCAGCCATCAGTGCCAAGGTTTATTTTCATACCAAAAGAGTAATGATATTTTCTGCCAGCCTGCATGATTTCCCAAACTGGCATAATAAACATGAATACCCGGTGTGGTGTTTACCGCCATCATTTGTACTTTTCTATAAAAATAATCGGGATTGGAAAGCTACCTTTGAGCAAATGCAAATTATTGCTGACAGCGAAGGATTGATAATTAATCAGACGGAAGCCTATAAAGGTGATTTCCCTATTGATGTATTCCCAGCAGCAATCAGAAATTCTATTTTAGAGGTATCACAGGCCCGTAGTTTAGCACCTGAGTTTTTGGCGGTATCAGCTTTATGGACAGTTAGCAGCATGGCCGGGACTCATTATACAAGTGAGTTTAACGGGGATGCTAAAAACATTTTATTCTGCTTACTTATTGCGCCAGTATCTGTTGGTAAAACACCGGCTTTTAAGTCAATGTGTGAAACACCATTAAAAGCATTACAGGAAAACGCTGATAAAAACTACAGTGCAGCATTAAAAGAATACGAGGCAAGGCGGTCGGATAACGATAAGTCAAATGAAAAGAAGCCCCGCAGGTTTATTCCGTTTGCGGTTGATGGCACCACTGAGGGTTATGTAGCTTTATCAATGGATCAGCCAAATGGGATAGGTGTTTACCATGACGAAGCTGAAACAATATTCAACGCCGGTTCCTTTAAAGGTACTAATGATTCAATCAGTTTCTTTACGCAGTGCTTTAGTGGGGGCCGGTTTACTCAGATACGGGCAGATAGGGATAAAGAAAGGGTAGTACCAAACTTAAATATTAACCTGATGATGGGAACGCAGCCATCAAGGTTAGGAAATATATTTACTTCTGACCGGCTTAGCAGCGGTTTTGCCAGCCGGTTTATTATGGTTGAAACTGATTATATCGAATTAAATACTGAAATAGATCCATTTGCCAAAAACAAAGAAATGTGTAGTCAGTGGGTAGATTTATTATCAATACTATATCAGCAAGGCCAACTGTATAATAATGGAGATATTCAGCAGATTGAAATACCTATTGAAAATGACGCAAAGCAGGCTTACCGGTACTTTTATAAGGAAAACTTAAAGGACGCTAACAAGCGCATATTAAGCAAGACTGAGCAGTATATTATCGGTACTGAAGCTAAGATGTCGGCATACTTCCCCAGGTTGGTGCAACTTCTTTCAATTATACATAACCCAAAAAAACCGGTAATTACCAAAAAAATAGTTGAAGATGCCCATATTTTATATAAATACTTTGCTAAATCAACTATAAATATTATAGCAAAACTTTCTGAAGAAGTTGAAACGGGATTGCCTGCTGCACTTGAATTACTTTATCAATCTTTGCCGGAAACATTTAAAAGATCTGACGCCGTAGAGGTTTGTAAACGGCTAAATTTACCGCCGCAAAAGTTTGAAACAAGCATGCGAAGAAAGGATTTTAAAGCATTATTCCGAAAATTGGAATATGCTGTTTACCAAAAAATATAATCCTATTTAACATAATGTTTTTTGCCCGTATCTTGAAAATATGGGCTTTTTTGTGCGTCAGTTTTACTTAGTTTTACTATAGTTTTACTATCTAAACCAGCTACTGGCGTGGAGTTTTACCACTTTTACTAAAACTCTAAGAGATAAAAGTAATATATTCTATATAAATTTAGTAAATAATAGGGTGAGGGATATATACAACTATGGTAAAAGTGGTAAAACTGGTACAACTTCAAGACATTCAAATAGTTATAAAGTAAAAACAGTAAAACTAATGGTAAAACTCGGTAAAACTCGGGAATTAAGAAAGGCACGGTGTTGTAAAAATTTACTATCTTAGCAGTATGGCAAAAGAAGGCAGACCATTAAAATTTGAAACATCTGAGCAATTATCAATTGCTATACAGGATTATTTTGATAAACAGATAGAAAAAAAAGAACCTATAACAATTACCGGGTTATCTTATGCGCTTGGTTTTGATAGCCGTCAAAGTATATATGATTATAAAGAAAGAAAAGAGTTTTCTTACATTTTAAAAAGAGCAACATTTTTTGTGGAATCGTGTTATGAGCAAAAGCTATCTGGGCATATGCCCACCGGCGCAATATTTGCCCTCAAAAATATGGGCTGGCGTGACAAAGTTGAAACAGGACTAACCGACAAAGAAGGAAACGATGTACCCATTACCGGCATGGTTATAAAATAAATTTGCATAATAAATATTAGTACACTAACTTAGCCAAGTAAACTGTTTGGGGGCAGTAAAAATCTTTAAAGCGCTGATCTCCCCCAAGAGTGAGGCGCTTTTTAATTTTATGATATACTACTTCACCCCATACAGCACAGAAAAAAACCTGGGCGCTGCTTATAATCAATACATGAACCTAATCGGCGATGATGACGTTGCTGTAATGATGGACGGCGATACTTGTTTTTTAACACCTGATTACGGGGTGCACATTGCGGAGTATGTAAAACAATACCCAGATGCGGTACTAACGTGCTGGACTAATCGTATAAATGAAAAGGCGGAGCAGCAGTACAGGTTAATAGATCGGGAAGAATCGGATATGGTAATACACCTACAGCAAGCTAAGTATTTACAGGAACAGCCAATATCCGTCACCCAACTCCACGGTTTCGTTTCCGGTTTTCTGATGGTGATACCGAAAAAGGTGTGGGCGTCTGTTGGTGGCTTTGCAGAGAAACAGGTTTATGAAGATCGAGGACCGTACAACTTACTTGGAGTTGATAACGACTTCACCAATCGGGTGCGTGCTGCAGGAACGCCGATACTAAGAATGGATAGCATCTACATTTGGCATACATACAGATTATTAACAGGGGATAAAGATAAAAGTCATTTGCTCTAACATGAAAAAATATACCGTTACAATAGAAGGTCAAAAAACAAAAGAATTTGATACATTTCAAGATGCAACTATTTTTGCTTTTAACAAAGGGGTAAGAATAGAGATAGGTAGAAATATGTTAAAATTAATGAGTAGGTCAATTTTTTGGAAAGGATTTTTTACAGGGTCGGTTGCTGCTTTAATAGTAATCGTTATAATAAAGCATTTTAATTTATGAACCTCACCAACTCCGACATATTAAACGTACTGTATACTAAACGACCTGTATCAATAACCAGAAGTGGGGACGGAGAACAGATCGTCCTAAACTCCAACAAAGACCTGCAATCATACCGTACTTGCGTTGATAATGTAATGAAGCGGCAAATGGGGTATGAGCCGACAATGAGTGAAGTGATGGAAATACGGGAGAACCTGATACGTGCTTATGGTGGCGCTGATATTGTGGGAGTACCGATGCATAAGAACCTCCCAACATTGGGTAAACACTGGACCAGCGTACAGGAAACAGTTGAACCGTTTTGCACTTCGGATAAGCGCACCAGTACCGATGTGTTTTACGAACTGCTTTATACCGGCGAGTTAATTGAGTGGTTTAAGTCGCAGCATACTATTAACTACGTTGGATGCCGTGATATTGATGATGGTTTCCGCAGGTTAGGTGTGTGTACCGTTAACAGTTTCCTGATTGCGCCGGAGGCAAAGTTTACCAGCGGTTACGAAGGGGATAAGCATTACCCTGACCAGTTTAATAAAATGGAATGGTGGATGAATGCAGCCCCATGTGAAGGGAATGCCTGTTTAGTTGGTGCCGGTGTAATTGGTAAGATATATTGCAACTGGTTCCGTGATCGTGGCGGCATTGCGATTGATGCCGGCGCTGTGATTGATTTGTTGGCAGGTTTTCGTACCCGGGGGCCGGAAAGGGGAATGGACGCAGTTGATAAAAGGTGGAAGATATGAATATTTACAGCAAAATAGAACCAACGCAACTATTGCACATTATCACCCGTAAAGGCGATATTATCGCCGGACGTACCGACTTAGTGCCAGCGGATGAGTTTATCCAGTGTGCAGCAATGAAGCAACCGCAGGGCATGACATTTAAACCGCACCGGCATATTAACCAGTATCGAAGTGAACCTAATTACATACCGCAGGAAAGCTGGGTGGTAATATCAGGATTGGTAAAAGTAATTTTGTACGACTTTGATAATACTATTCTGCATGAAGATGTGTTGGAGCCTGGCGATTGTTCGATTACTTTACACGGCGGACACAATTATTTGTTTTTACAGGATAGTGTGGTGTATGAATTTAAAACGGGTCCTTATTTAGGGCAGGAGAATGATAAAATGTTTATATGATCATCGTCACCACATCAGACCGCTACCACCATCTATTACCAGTATTCTTTTACCTATATGGTAAATACTGGAATGAACCATTTACATTAATAGGGTATAAAAAACCGGATTGCGAACTACCCGAAAACTGCACATGGTATTCAATGGGGGAAGATACCGGCCCGAATGATTGGAGCACAGGGATAAGGAGGTTTGTAGAGCAGCAAGATGATCAGTGGTTTACTTGGCTGATGGAAGATACTATTTTGAAAGCGCCGGTTGACGATACACCTGCATGGGCATTAACCGGAATGCAGAATGTTGGCCGTATTAACCTGACCAATGATGTATCAAAACGTGAACACCTAAAGGACCAAATGAGTGTGTTATACGCCAGCCCACAAAGCCGATACCGGTTGAGTACTCAGCCGTCAATGTGGAATAAGGAATTTATGTTGCAGTATTTGCAGGAAGGAATGAACCCCTGGGATTTTGAAACGCAGGATCCAAAGAATGACGGATGGAATATTTTAGCACTCGAAGATTACCCGGTTAAGCATAACGAGGGTGTTACCAAACGTGATATTTATAAACTAAATCTTAGTGGCGTTGCGCCGGAAGATATTGATCATATTAAAACAATAGTAGAATGGTTAAGATAAATGTAATGTGCGGAAAAAGTAATTTTGGCTCTGATTGGATACACGTAGATAAGATTGAAGCCCCACATATAACCAATAATGATGTAAACTTATTAAATCATCGCTCTAATTCAATTGATTTAATTTATTGCAGCCACGGTATTGCGTACTTTGACAGGGATAATATTGTTGAATTGCTTACTGATTGGATAACAGGATTAAAGCCTGGAGGTATTTTGCAAATAGCAACACCAGATTGGGATGCACTAAGAGAATTACCACGACCTTTGATTGGGCCATTGTACGGTAAAATGAGCGACCCTCCTATTTACCACAAAACTGTTTACTCTTACGATGAACTGTACCAGATACTTAGGAAGGCAGGATTTATTGATATCAAGCGCATGGATTGGTCTGAGTTATACGGCAAGAGTGATCAAAGCGTTGCAACCTATGACGGCAAACTAATTTCTTTAAACGTACAATGTATTAAACCATGAGCAACTGGATGGTAAAAGGCACTTGGCTGGATGAATACCTGCAAGCCTGCAGAGATGCTAATATGAATACATTTAAGCGTGACTTACGCCTTAACCGGATATTCGAGCATGCAAGTATTGAACAGGGGTTGGCGTATTTAGATTTAATCAATACCAATAACCCACAGTTATTGCAGCATAAGTTTACCAATGATGATACCGGTGGCACTCAGGTATACAATTACGGTAATGGACATGTATTCAGCCCATCGACATTACAGTACATTGGAGTATTGAGTAATTTGATTACCCGTTTCGGGGCACTGGATGATATGCGTATTGTTGAAGTAGGTGGTGGGTATGGAGGGCAGTGTAAGACGGTGATGGATGTGTTTCATGTGAAACGATATTGCTTGGTTGATTTGCCGGAGGTTTGCCAGTTACAGGTTAAGTATTTAAAGGATACTACTGCAAGGGCTACAAGCATAATACCAGATGATAGTTTTGACCTGTTCATATCCAACTACGCTTTATCTGAAATACCAAACAATACCGAATATATTGACCTTGCACGCCGTTGTAAACATGGGTACATTACCTGCAATACTGATTTTGTACAACTGGACTGGCCGCATGAAAAAATATCAGACATTTATACTGAACGTGAAACAAATTATATATTGATATGGTAATCGCAACCTCCATCACCGAATCATACCTGCAAAAGTCCGAACCGTTCTTTGCATCGTGCAGAGAACATTTTGAAGGCCGCCGCATCTGCTTTACCATTGGGTTTATGGCCGTGATACCCGGGTGGGAATGCATCCAAACAGAACTGCCGGAGTACCCGTGGCAACCGGATAACCGTAAAGATTTTTACTGCCTGCAGCACGGGGAGTTTGTAAAGTACTTACCGGATGATATCAACCCCGATGACATGATACTGTTTATTGACAGTGATATGGTACTGCAGCGTAAGTGGGATTTAAACTTCCCATCCATGAAAGGCGTACAGGTTACGGCGTCCAGTTTTCCTTTGCAGACCTTGCAGCAGGTTGTCAGTAATTTGGGCGTAAAGGGCAATAAGAAAAAGAAGTTGTGTAATGATTACGTTATCATCCCACGATATATGGAATTTTGTACCGGATTTCTAATTGCTACACTCGATAGCTGGGAGGACATTTATAGGGAAAGCAAAAAACTGTACCCATTACTACAAAACTTTAAACATCATGCAGCTTGGCAATTATTGATTAACTTAGCAATAATAAACTGCCGGAGGGTGTTTTTAATCCCTGATCACGTTTGTAATGCTATATGGTACTCAGGAACCAAATCCGTGGAAGTTGAAGGTAAGCTGATGATTGAGGTTGATGTATCAACTGAAAGCGAAACAAAATACAGGGTTGAGCCGGTTTATTTTAATCATACAAAATTTAATACATAATGGACCCCATTACAGAATTTGAAAACCGGATTGCAGATTTCTTTGGGGCGCCTTACGCCGTGGCCGTTGACAGTTGTACGCATGGGCTGGAGTTATGCTTGAGGTATACCGGCGCAAAAAGTATTGATGTTCCGCACAGAACGTATTTAAGTGTGCCGATGTTGTCTGATAAGTTAGGTATTGGGTTAGATTGGTTTAACATACAATGGCAGGATTTATATTATTTAACTAATAAAGTGATTGATGCTGCTGTATTATGGAAGGCTAACAGTTATCGTGAGCATACATTCATGTGCCTTTCCTTTCAATACCAAAAACACCTGTCTTTAGGTCGTGGCGGAATGATACTTTGCCCTGACTTGCAATCAGCGTTAGCATTAAAGAAGATGTCATACGATGGCAGACTGCCTGGTATACCGTGGAGGGAGCAGGGGGATATAAAAGAAATTGGGTATCATTATTATTTAACACCAGAGATAGCGCAGTTAGGGCTTGATAAGCTGCAAGCAGCTATTGATACGCCACCACGGGTATGGACAATAAACGATTGGCCTGATATATCAAATTATTCTTGTTTTAAAAAATAGATAATGAAAAAAGCCTTTATCACTGGAATAACCGGCATGGATGGCGCTAACCTTACCGAATACCTTTTATCACTTGGGTACGAGGTTCATGGAATCATGCGTAGACACTCAACATCAGAAAGTCAGGATATCAGACTGAAAGAATTGCCGGTATATACTTACTACGGCGATCTGCTGGACCAGCAAAGCCTCAACAGGTTACTGAAAGAGATACAGCCGGATGAGATTTACAACCTGGCAGCTCAATCTCATGTCCGTGTAAGTTTCGATATCCCACAGTTCACCACTGAGGTAAATAGCATCGGGGTATTAAATATTTTGGAGGCATACCGTACGCAGTGCCCAAAAGCAAAGTTTTATCAGGCAAGTTCATCGGAAATGTTCGGCACCTCAGTTGACGCAGACGGTTACCAACGGGAAACAACACCTATGCATCCGGTTAGCCCTTACGGATGTGCAAAGCTGATGGCTTACCACTTAGTTAGGACCTACCGTAAATCATACGGGCTGCATTGTAGCAATGGAATACTTTTTAACCACTCAGGTTATCGGCGTGGTTTAGCATTTGTTGAGCAGAAAATTTGCAATGCTGCCGTTCGTATAAAATTAGGACTGCAGGATAAATTGGAGTTAGGTAACCTTCAATCATACCGTGATATTGGCAATAGTAAAGACTATGTGAGGGCAATGCATTTAATGATACAGCAACCACAGCCAGGCGATTGGGTAGTAAGTACGGGGCAGACGATGAGTATCGAGCAGATATTAGAGTATGTATATAATAAATTAGGATTGAATATTGCCGATGTGGTTATTGATGGGAAATATACAAGGCCGCAGGAACTGGATTACCTCAAAGGTGATAGTTCACGTATCAGGGCATTAGGCTGGCAGCCGGAGTTTACGATGGCGCAGACACTTGACGAGATGGTGGAGTACTGGATTAAGTTTTATGATGCACAAGACAGTTCATTGTTATTAAATAAATTAACTTTCAACCCACTTCAACACGAACAAAGCAAATGAAAGTAGTTTATACCGCAATCCTCGGCTCACTTTATGACGATTTAAAAGAACCGTCCGTACCTTCGCCTGGGTGGAAGTTTGTATGTTTTACTGATCAGCCGCTGCAATCTGATGTTTGGGAAATACGGCATGTGCCGGTAACTGATAACCCACAGCGGCAAGCAAGGGAGTTAAAAATAAATGCATTTAAAGAGTGGCAATATTCGATTTGGCTGGATGCATCGTTTCAAATTAACATGGATTTGAATAAACTTTGGGATAACTATTTTACTCCGCCGTTCACCGCACCACGGCACCCGTTGAGGCATTGCGTATACCATGAAATTGATAGTTGCATTGCGAATGGAAGGGGTGATGTAAATCAGCTATTAGCACAGAAAGCAGCATATAAGGCCGCTGGCATACCAAACCACGGGAATAATATTATTACGTCAGGATTACTGATGCGTGAAAATACCCCAGGTTGTATTGAACTGTGTGAAGAATGGCTGGCAGAACTTCAGCGTTATTCTGTCCGTGATCAGGTGGCATTTGGCAGGGTGAGTATCGGAAGGGAGTTTTGTACGTTTAACTGGGATTATAGCCAGTCAAAAGAACTTTCCTATAAAAAACACATACATCTTAGGCATTAGCATTAATCTTTTTATAGGAAAATGGAAGGTAAATACAACTAATTTTATATACAAATGATAACACATCACACACAACTATTAAATGCTCTGATTGATAAATACGAACTGAAAAGCTACGTTGAGGTTGGCGTTCAATCAACTGAGCAGAATTTTGATAAAATAAGGTGTAATTATAAAATTGGCATTGATCCTGCATTAATGACAAGCGATAAAATATTTGGTTTTGCCGGAGAAATGGGTATGACTTCAGATGATGCATTTGCTGCAATGCTATCGGCAGAGTTTACTCCATTGTATGATTTATTTTTTCTGGACGGCTTACATACAAAAGAGCAAATTAAAAAAGATTTTGAGAACGCCTTAGCCTGCCTATCCGACAACGGATTTATCCTTATTCACGATGTACTACCCGAAAATGAAGCCGGAACGCTTGTACCACGTATTCAGCGGCAATGGTGGGGTGATGTATATAAATGGGCGATGAATATCGGGCAGTATGATGGTATTGCGTACAAGACTTTTAATATTGATAATGGGTGTATGCTGGTATGGAAGGATGCGATAAAAACAAGCAATGGCACATACGGAACCGAATGGGAGATATACAATATACTTGGTCATGAAGTAATGAACGTAACTAATGAAGTCACCATCTAATGAAATAATATTTGATACCCGTGGGAACGAAAAACAAAAAGAGTGCGCTCGGGCATGGCTGGACCCAACAGTATTTGAAATACTTTATGGCGGTGCGAAGTACGGCGCAAAATCAAATACCGGCTGTAACCTGATTGTCGGGGATGCAATGATTTACCCAAATACCCGTTACTTTATTGCTCGTGATAGCCTTACTGATTTGCGCCGGTACACAATACCTTCAATTTATGAAGTGTTTGAACTTTGGGGATTACAGCCTGATAAATATTTAAAATACAATGGGCAGGATAACTTTTTTCAACTTTACAATAAATCAGTAATTGAGTTTGTAGATGCCAGCTACAGCCCATCAGATCCAGACTTCCATCGTTTTGGTTCTCGTCAGTATACCCGTGGGTGGTGCGAGGAAATAGGGGATATGCATCGTGGCGCAATAACTAACCTTTCATTAACTGTTGGCCGGTGGCGTAACCGGGAATATAACTTAGCTAAAAAACTGCTGCTTACTTGCAACCCGCATAAAGGATACGGGTATCAAGAGTTTTATAAGCCATTTAAAGCCGGCACACTTCCTGCAGATCGGCGTTTTATTTCAGCTTTACCTTCAGATAATAAGGCCGGCGATCCTGAGTATATTAAAAGTTTAATGAACCTTAAAAATAAAAATGAAAGAGAGCGTTTAGCTTTTGGGAATTGGGAATATGATGATGATCCGGCTGCACTAATTGACTATGAAAAGATTATTGATATTTTTACCAATAAGCATGTAAACGAAGGAGAACGTTATATCAGTTCGGATATTGCTCGATTAGGTGGTGATAAAATTGTTATAATTGAATGGAATGGATGGCGTGGTAAGGTTTCCTACTACACAAAACAAACTTTGGACATTACCACAACATATATTCAAACCGCAATGAGCAGAAACCTTACCGGAAATATGAATACTATAATTGACTCAGATGGTATGGGTGGTGGTCCTGTTGATATGCTGAAAGTAAAAGGATTTACGAATAATGCCAGCCCATTACCGGCGCCTGGCGGTGAGCGTGACAGCAAAGGAAATCCAATAAAAGAGAACTTTGATAACCTAAAAAGTCAGTGTTATTTCCGATTAGCTGAAATAATTAATAAAAACGAATTATATTTGGAGTGTGAAAGCGATCAAGTAAGGCAATGGATAATTGAAGAATTGGAGCAAGTTAAGCAAAAGATGCTTGACAGCGACATGAAAAAAGGAGTTATCCCAAAGGATAAAGTGAAAGAATCTTTAGGCCGTTCACCTGACTTTGCAGATGCAATAATGATGAGAGTATTTTTTGAATTGAAGCCAATTATAAAATTATATGATGCTTAATAATTAAACTATGCAATTACCAGATATTTTTGGCGTTAGAAAATTAACGCAACAGGTAAACAACTTTACCGCTGTAATTGCAGAACAGCAAAAAGCTGCATCATTCAAAAATGTATCTACTGCATTTACAAATTTTAATACGCAAATATTCCCGCACTACAACATTATAAAAGAGGAATTGATATACCAGATAATGGATGATATCTATTCTGTTGTATCTCGTTTGGCAACCACCGCAGCGTTAATACCACTAAAGGCAGAGGATAACAAAGGTGGTGAATTATCTGAAAAAGATAAACTCATTAGCTTTTTAAATACCCTTTCATTTGAGGAGTTAGAGAAATTTTATACTAATCTTTTTCTGCAAGGTGAAATGTTTGCGTACAAAGAAAAAATTGATTTTGGCGTAAATGCCGGAGTTCAAAAGATAGCCCAACTTACGCCGTCTGAAATGGTGGTTATTATTTCTGATCATTTCCCTGTTGAAATTGTTGGGTATCGGCTGTATGATAGTTTTAACGGGTACTCAAAAGATTTTACTGTAGATGATATTTGTTTTGTAAAAACATTCAATCCTACACGGGATAAAGAAAAGAAGTTTAGGGGTTTTTCAGCTACTGCAGCACTTAAGCAGCGACTTACACGGGTGCAATCTGAATTGGATGTAAGTATTGCACAAATGCAGAATGGTGGATTACCGGGAGTTTTAGTTGAAAAAACAATAGGCATTGAACCTGGAGCAATGGCACAAAGGCAAGATAAATTTAGTTCATTCCTGTTAAATAGTAATAACAAAGGGGCTCCATACATGATGAATGGCGATATTAGCTATATTGCCATTGGTTCCACCCTTGCAGATATGTCACTGGCCGAACTGGCTAACATTGATTTCAGCAAGATATGCAATGCGTTTTCTGTATCATCCATAATTTTCAATAACCATGATGCAAGTCGTAACAGCAACATGAAAGAGGTAATTAAATCTTTCTATACTTCCGCTGTACTACCAATGGTAAAAAGATTTGTGGATGGACTCAACCGTGATGTGGTACCAGATATTCAAACTAAAGGTAAAATCTGTTACGATATCAGTGGTATACCGGAATTACAGGTTGACTTAAAAGCAACAGCGGACGCACTTGCAGCGGCTCCTGTAATGAACCCGAATGATATTATTAAGAAATTAGGAGGGCATGCGGTTGCTGGCGATCCTGCAATGGATAAATGGTACATTAAATCCGGCTACACCCCTATTGAAGATATGGCATTACCGCCTGATATTCCGAATATAGCAGGGGATTATGTGGCACCGCCTGCACCAGCGAAATGAAAAGTAATATTGAAATAGCAGAAGAAGCCATACGTCTGATGGATAGGGTAATTAAAAATGAATTACCCGTAGTTTCATGCCCTGAGAAAAATCAGCATATAATGTGGAAACGCAGCGAGGTAAAACAGATTATTGTATCAAAACTACATCAGCCGAATATGGTTAGTGTGGGGCCAAGTGTAATGAAATGACCACTGAACAACAACAAGACTTATCACAGCAATTCCAGCGTTATATCAAACGCTATGAGGCTATGTTTGCGCCTAAGTTTAATAAGGCACTGCAATCACAGATACAGCAGTATGTTGATAGTGGTACATTAATGGCAATTACATCAGATCAGATTTACAAAGTATTGCTGGAATTATACGAAACGAGCGCATCAGTATGGGCGCATAAATCAATGCTGCATACACGTAGATTAAAAGGCCGTCAGCCTATGGGTTTTTCAAGACGTATCAATGAACTGATGAAAAAATATTTCGGCATCGACTTATTAAATATTGCACAGCAGATAACTGAAACTACAAAAAAAGTTATTGGCGAAATATTAAGCGCATCTGTTGACACAGGCGAATCATTTAATGAAATAGTTGCTAAACTACAGAATGAAAATTTAACCCGTATTCGTGCAAGGCTTATCGCACGTACTGAAGTAGTATCATCCGCAAACGCTGCTGCTGTAATTAATGCAAAAGAAACATCTGTTATTACTGGTATTACGTTGCGTAAGATGTGGATTGCAACAACGGATAGCCGTACACGCCATGACCATGCAGAGGTAGATCGTCATGTGGTTGGTATTGATGATAGTTTTATTGTGGGCGGTTTCAAAATGTCACAGCCTGGTGATAGAACGCAAGGGGCACCGGCATCAGAAATTTGTAATTGCAGGTGCTGTGTGGGAATGGTAGCTGTTAATTAAAGTCTTTAGCTGAATACGATACCTGTTGTAATTTTAATTTTATCTCTGCATCACTTCTTTTCCTCCAACATTTTTTTATGTTCTTTAATGATATGACTGATAGTTTGCTGTTGCGAAAATTTCCCATTATTTTTTATGCATTTTAAATCTACTTGAAGTTTCAAAACATAGTTTCTCACCTCTTTTGGCATTTCATAACGAATCATATAAAATATTTAGTACCCACAAGTTACCGATAATATTTTGTAAAAACAAACAACCAATACATAAAATTTACTTTTATGCTACGATGTTAAAAGGACTTTCAAGCGATATAACAGATTTGGACGAAAAGGGCAGAATCGTAGTTGCTGCAAATGCTTTTGGCAATATTGACAGCGATCGTGACATTTCAATGCCCGGCTCATTCGATAAGACAATTCGTGAAAACTTTACCCGGCTTAAATGGTTTCTCAACCATGACCGGACACAACTTTTAGGCGTACCATTGGAAGCCACCCCTACAAAGGAATATTTACAGGTAGTTGGTCAGATTAATCTTGACAAACAAATTGGCCGTGATACCTATGCAGATTACAAATTATTTGCTGACCACGGTAAATCACTGGAACACTCTATCGGTGTTGATGCCATTAAATACATTGAGGATAGAGAAAATAATGTGCGTAAGGTAACAGAGTGGAAGTGGTGGGAATATTCAACCCTGACCAGCTGGGGCGCAAATGAAAAGACACCTTTGATTTCCATTAAATCAGCAAGTCCGGCTATGGCATTGGATCTGTTTGAACTCAGGATGGAAAAAGGAAATTACTCAGACGAAACGTTTATCCAAATAGAAAACTCTATTAAAAGATTAAAATCACTGATGGCAGTGCAGAAGAAAGCGCCACAGCCGGTTTCAGCAGACGTACTTGCTGGAGTTTCAGCACAATTTTTAAAATCATTAACACACTAAAATCATTAAAATGAAGTACGGAATAAAAAAAATGTATGATGCTGCTACTGGCGAAAGTGCCGGTGGACCTGCATTAACCGCTGATATCCTGATGAAAGAATTAGGAACTATAAAAGGTGCGCTGGAAAAAAACTTTGAAAAGAAAGCTGCAGAGCAGGAAAAAAACTTTGAAGAAAAGTTGGCCGCTGCTAATGAAGCAATTGATTCTTTAAAGGCTTTAGGTGAAACTAAAGACAAAGACGCAGAAACAAAATTAAAAGCTATCCAGACTGATCTGGATATCACCATAAAAGCATTTGACAAACTGCAACTGCGCATGAAGGCTGAAGGTAATACCAATTACGGCCATAAGCAGGAAGATACCAGTTTGAAAGGACAGATTTTTAAATCCTTTGGCGGTTTCCGTGATAAGGTTATTAAAGGCACTATCAGCAAGGGCGAGAATGATGCAACCCTGCAGATGAAAGCCCTTACCGATATGAGCGTGGTTAACTCCATCTCTACCGGCGTGGTACCAAATGCTTACCGTAGCGGTATCGTTCCGTTGCCTTTTGAAATGGTGCATTTACGTGATTTAGTAAATGTTACACCTTCTGAAACTGATAGTTATCACTTCTATCGTCATACTGGCGGTGATGGTACTATTGATTGGCAGGTACAGGAATTGGCTACTAAGCAGCAGATTGATGAGGACTTCAACGAAACAACTGTAAATCTGGATTACTTAGCCGGATGGTTAAGAATCAGCCGTAAGATGCTGCGTAACTTCAGCGGATTGCAGGCATATATCACCCGTTGGTTACCTGAAAGGTACTATCAGCGTGAGGATAATAAAGGATGGCAGTCAATCCTTGCTTTGGCTACTGGTCAAACAGTTGCATCAAGTGATATTATGACCTCAATCATCCAGACCATCGGTGCGCAGCGGAAGGCTCGTTACGATGTAAATGGTATCGTAGTTGACGGTTCAGTTTGGGCTAAAATGCTGACTTATAAAGCAGCTACATCGGGTGAGTTTACAATTCCTATTGGAACTGTAACTATCAGCCCAACAGGTCAGTTAATGATTGTAGGTATTCCGGTTTATGTTGCATCATGGGTAGGTGGTGACACTGCCATTATCGCTGACTGGAAAAACTTTGAAATCATCCAGAGTGAAGCATTAAGCCTGCAATTCTTCGAGCAGGACGGTACCAATGTTCGTGAGAACAAAATTACCTGTCGTATCGAAGCAAGTATCGGTTTTGCAATGCTTAACCCGGCGGCTTTTTCAGTGTTGAACTTAACAACAGTTTCTTAGTAAATAAAACGGGGAGGTTAACGCCTCCCCAAATTTAAATATGGACTTTAATGCAAATGCGGATAAAATACAGTACGAAAAGCCTGGCGTAAGTTATGGCCAATCTGATGTAGAAAATTCGCAGGCATTAGGTGCACCGCTCTTTGATGTACAAACCTTTAAGGAGGAGTACGGTAAAATTGATACTACGGAAGAAAACGCATTGATCACCGCATTGATTGCAACTTCGCAAAGAATGTGTGAGCAATACACCGGAGTAAATTTTACAGCACGTACAGTAATTGCCACAGTGAATAATTTTAACGGTGGCGCTTACCTTCCGTATGGTCCTGTTGGCGCAATAGCATCGGTAACAGATATTGATGGCAATGTAATTACAACAGATGGATATAAATTATTGGGTAGCGATTTTAAGAAAGTATTATGGCCATTACAGGTTTTAGTATTTACTTATACCGGAGGATATGTTACTTGCCCACCTGAGTTAATAAATGCAGTAAAGGCGCAAACATTATTCCTGTATGAAAACCGTGGGGATGGTACAGTTGGCATGAGCCCTATTGCGCAAATGATTTTAAACCCATTGCGCCGTGGTTAAGGTAGGAAATATGAACAGACGGCCAATATTTCAGAACTTGGGATATTCGCAGGATGCCGGCGGCGGATCAGTTACAACGGTAGTTGAAGAATGGAAAGCATGGGCTGAAATTATTGATACGCCAGGCGGTTATTTTAATGCACAGGCACAAATAATGACCAGCGCAGCGTTTAAGGTTACAGTTCGTTTTGATAGCCGGTTTAAGTCTACCACTCAGATGATTTACGAAGGGCAGATTTGCAGATGTGAAAGCATTGATGTTTTGGAAGAAGGCAAAAAAAGATTTTTGGTATTACGATATACAAAAACTGAAACATGGGTGGACTTGTCATAACAATGGCATTCGAATGGGTGGAAGAAAAACCAGATTGCTCAGAGTGTTCAGTTTGTAAAGATGTGATTGTAACCGCAAAAAATTCAATGTACTTATTTTTAAACAACAGATTATCCAGTGAAGAACCAATTTTATCTATTTGTAATTCGTGCTATAAATGTCTGGATTTAACATAAAAATAGAAGGGTTAGAAAAGACGTTTAACAGGCTTGATTACAATAAGATAAAACCACAAATACAACAGTCCTTTGACAAGTTTGGAATAAACACGGAACGTTTAGCAAAGTTAAATGCACCGGTTGATGAAGGTCATTTACGATCAGCTATTTACAGTAAACCGGTTGATATGGGTGTTGAGGTAGGTTGCGCTGTTAATTACGCCGCTTACCTTGAATTTGGTACAAGGAAATTTGCTGCTGAATGGGTGGCAACACTACCACCAGAATGGCAACAGTTAGCGGCTCAGTTTAAAGGCGGGGGCGGAGGAAGTTTTGAGCAGTTGGTTTTGAATATTACTGAATGGGTACATCGTAAAGGGCTCGGATCTGGTTTCATGGGTGATATTGGGGTATCAGGAACATACAGCGTAAAGACACGAAAACGAACAGGTAATGCATCAGTACAGGCTAATCAAGATAGGCAGATTGCATACATGATTGCATTAAAGATTGTACGGTTTGGTATACCATCACAGCCTTTTTTATATCCTGCAGTTAATGAAGCTACAGGACAGTTATTAAGGGATTTGAAAAACATTAATTTGAAATGATTGATATAAACTACTCTTTACGCATTGCATATCAAACAGCATTGTCAGGCATTGCAGGCGTACCGGTATTTTATCAGGCAGTTCCTTCAAATGTTTCTCCGCAAAATTATATTGTATTCAGATCGATTACTAATAATGATGCGAGTACAGTTAATTCAAGTGATACCAATACAACAATCGTTGTTGAGATACACACATGGAATGATAATTTAAATAACGGATTAAGTTCGGATATGGTGGCCAGAGAAGTGTTTAACAGGATTTATCCAAACAGACAGTTTAATTTGACTATTGACGGCGCACAGATTGTGCAAACTCAGTTATCAAATGACACAACACAGAATTTTAGTAACAACCAGAATAGAAGTTACATAAGCAGATTTTTAACATTCAGACACAATATTTTTCAAAGGTCAGACATAAGCTGACCATAATATAATAATCATGGCAGAACACAAAGTTTCCGGTAATGATGTACTACTTTTCGTAGGCACCGATGGTATAACATACCCAACAGTTGTTTGCCTTACATCGCAATCAGTTACCCGTACAACAAATGAGATTGATGCAAAGTCCAAGTGTGGGCCGGATAAGTTAGCCGGTACACAGGATAATGGCATCACATTTGAAGGGCAGTTGATGGCTGATCCTACTGCTGGTCGTATCAGTGTTGATGACCTTGATGATTACTGGCGTAATAAAACTACTATTCACTATAAAGTGGGTAAAGTTGCGCCGGCTATCGGAGATATTACATACACAGGCACCGGTTTTATTTCAAAACTGGATGAAACATTTGCACAGGATGCGGTTTCTGTATTCAGTGGCGCAATTGCTCCTTACGGCTTAATCGGTAAAACAACAGCTACATCATAATGAATTATATTCAAATTGAGTTAGGGCCGTTAAGAAAAGATGATGCAGGGAAAGAGGTCCCTCGGAGTAATTTAAGGGGGTGGAAGGTTAATCAAATGACCATTGAACTTTGGTCAAAAATGATAAATGAGGACGCATTTAATTCATCTTCTAATTACAGTGCTGTTTACGCCGGACTTATTGCAAATTGTGAGGCTAAAAGAATTGATCCTGATTTTACTTATGAGCAGATTTGCGATTGGGTGGATGAGTTAAACCTTACTACTACAGGATTAGAAACACTTGATAAAATAAAAGAGGCTTTTGAGGCATCACAATATTACATCAGGTTGATTGAAAAGATTGAGGACGAGTTAAAAAAAGTGCAGGAAAGTGTAGATAAAAAACCTAAAAAAAAAGCCGTGAAGATGTAGCGTTATATTGGTTCAACATACATAAGTTCGCTTTGGGCAAATTAGGTTGGACTGAATATGAATATTATACTTGTAGCCCTTATATGTTCATTGCAGCGTATGAGGGCTATTTTGATAAAGAGAATGAACGAATGGCACTTGTCCGGCTGCAGACATTATTGATAGTACAGGCATCAGGGGCTAAGTTAAAAGGCGGTAGCGATTTAAAGCCGACTGATTTATGGTTATTGCCGGGTGAGAAAAAAGAATACACTACTAAAAAGGTTTGGGGAGATAAGGAGGATTACGAAAATATGAAGGCTGCAATTGAAAAGGTACACGGAATAAAAATTTAATAATGGCAGATTTAAAAATAGTTATTGGTGGTGATGCGAGGCAACTTCAGGACGAACTTAAAAAGTCGCAGGCAGAGATAAGCAAAACCGCTATTGAAGCTAATAAACTTGATTCCTCACTAAAGAAAACAACTGCATCTGCCGGCCAGTCAATATTTAACCTTACCGAAAAACTCCGCACATTACAATCATCTGTATTTACTGAAAAGGACAGGCTAAAGATTGCATCCTATAATAAGGAAATTAAGAATACCGAAATAGAGATTGCGAAACTTAATGCATTAGGAACCACATCTGGGGGTGCCGGTGCATTTAGTGGTATTGCATCTGGCGCAGGAAAGGCATTTAGTGCCGTTAGGAAGTTAGCATATATTTTACCGGGCGTTGGTATTGCGGGTATCATTGGGTTTGCTGCTGAGCCGATTGCTGCATTTATAGGCAAATTATTTGAAGCTACTGAAGCAGAAAAGAAACTTGCAAAGCAAGCAGAGGAATTAAAAAAGTTTAATGAGGAAACTGCAAAAAATTACGGCAAAGAAATATCAACATTGGAAATACTCCGTGGTGCAATTGAAAGCACTACACTGCCAATGGCAAAACGACTGCAGGCAATAAAGGATTTAAAAAAGGAGTTCCCTGGTTTATTTGATGGGCTTACTAATGAACAATTACTTACCGGTAATGTTGCCAACGCATATAATATTGCGGCGGCGGCAATATTAAGGAAAGCAAAGGCATCGGCTGCAGCATCAGAGATTGAAAGGATTGCGGCTGAGAAACTGAAAATTTTGCAGAATAGTGAAGATGATGCAAAAAAAACTAATGAAACTATAAAAAATATAAAAAAAGTAAATGATTTTTATAAAGATGGATTTACGATCAGAAATGTAACAATACAGAAACAACAAGAGTATATCCTTGATGCATTTAATAAACGTAAAAAAGTAGGGCAGGATGAACTTAATGATCTGAATAAACAGCAGCAGTTTTATTTAGGTATTGCCATTGCTGGAGCTGACCAAACTATTAAAGTTGAAGAAAAAAAGGCTGAAAAAATAAAAAAGGTCAGGGAAAAATCAGTAAAAGAAGAAAAAGATTTAATATTAATAGCATTAAAAAATAACGTATATCGAACAGTCGGCAATCCAATAAAAATTGAACCTGTAGTATTAGTTCAGCCAAAGGTTAAAAATACCGGATGGATGAAGGATATTATTGATGAATATTTAAGAAAGCAGAAAGAGTTTGAGCAAATGGTAAGCAGTTTTCAGCAATTGGTATCTGACTCAATAAAGTCTACTGCTGTTGATGCGGTATCATCTATTGGTGAAGTTATTGGGGCTGCAATTGGTGGAAAGGGAGATGCAATGAAAGGAATATTTACAGAGTTATTTATGTCTGTTGGTAGTCAATTACAGCAATTAGGTAAATTTTTAATCCAGTCTGCAATAAAAGTTGAAATAGCAAAAAAGGCATTTAAAAAATTACTGGCTAATCCAGTTGCGGCAATTGCTGTAGGTATTGGTCTTGTAGCATTAGGCGCATTGATTAAAGCGCAAATGAGTAAGCAAGCGCCGGGATTCGCCACCGGTGTTCGAAATTTCGGGGGTGGTACCGCATTAGTGGGTGAACGTGGGCCAGAGTTGGTGCAATTGCCATCAGGCAGCAATGTAGTGCCCAACGGACAGCTTAATGCAATGTCAGGCGGCGGTAATGCATATATTATGGAAACGGTTATCAGGGGGCAGGATTTGGCCGTGGTATTGAAAAGGGCAAACCAAACAATAAGCAGAAACGGGTAATGGCATACACACTAAAATATCAGGGTGAATTTGATAGTATCTCAGAAGTTGGGTATCGAGTAGAGATATTGGAAAAAGATTACTCAGGTCCAAACTACCAGATACAGTTAGCGGCGGCTCCGGTGGTTCACAATTGGAATACTGATGATCCGAAAGCATCGGTAAAAGGTAGCAGCTTACAAATCCGTTACCTCAATAAAGGTTCAATACCAATTGAAAGTTTTTACAGCAATGCAGATGATCAGTTTCGAGTAATATTTTATCAGGGGAGTAAGGTTTTATTTATAGGATATTTAGTGCAGGATGATTGCATTGAGCCTATGGTAGATTTTACCCATGAGGTTTTATTGTCCGCAAATGATAATTTAGGACTTTTAAAAGACCTGGCATTAGATGTTAGCGCAGAGGTTTCATTATTACCATGCATGGCGCAGGGTGATTTTATAGGGATAACTATTCCGGTTCAAAACTGGATAATACTAAGTAATATAAATTTTACTCCTGCAATAGGTGTACCGTTTACAATTACCGGCCATCCTGCTACACTAATGAATAATACTTTTACTCCAACTGCAGTAACGGCGTTATCATCCACACAGTTTAGAGTTAAAATAGCTACCAGCACCGGAGATACAGTTAATGCACCATGTTCAATAAATGGTACCGCAACAATAGCAAACGGGAATAAACGACTTACACTGGCAAATATTATTCATGCCTGTTTGGTTAAAACAGGGCTTGAATTAGATACGCACATTTACTGCAATTTATTTGCCGCAAATAATATTGTTACTACATCATTCCTGCATCAAATATACATTGAGCCTGACACTTTTTTAAGTGGGGATAAGTTCGACAATTGTTATTCAGTTTTGGAAAAAATATGTGGCACATTTAATTTGTCGCTATTCCAAGCACTTGGCCGGTGGAATATTGTACATTGGGATGAACTTCGCCGTGGCACCGTTAACGGGTTTATATATGATTATGATTTTGCTTTAACAGGTACTGAAGATTTACAGGCTGCTTTTGATTTTGGGTTTCATGGTACCACCGGCATGCCGGACCATCCAACATACCCTGAGGCTGGCTTAGTTAAGTCCATTACACGGCCTTTTGAATTTGCAAAGGAAACGTTTAACTATCAGCAGCCGAAATATCTGCTGAAAAACTATGATCTGCAGACATTGGGGGCATTATTGAGGACGTATACCAGTGGCGGGAATACCATCAAGGAATATGTTGCTACATCATGGGAATTAGGATTTACAGGTACAGTAGTTGAAAGGTTTATTAGGGTAACAACGGATAGTTTAGGCAATGAAATAGATCGTGTATTTGTAATGCGAGGTCCGACTGGCGATTCTGCCAGATCGGTAGCATCAACACCAATAGAGGTAAGTGCAGGAGATAAGGTTAATTTTTCATTTTCATTTAAGACAAATGTTAGTCAGGGCGGAACATTAACAATAATATTTGCAATAAGAGTTTTTGACGGAGTAAATAACAGGTATGTTGATGAGTCACCTACTGATAATGGGGCTTGGCAGTCTGGCATCGGATTTAATTATGTTATTGCATCAGGTGATAATAGCAACGTTTGGCATCAGGTAGATATTAAAAGTTCACAAATACCATTTAACGGACTTTTATATTGTTATTTAGCACAGGCAACACAGGACCCGCAATCTACCGCTAAAGAAACATACTACAAAGATATTCGCCTTGAATTAACCCAGTTTATTAACGACAGCACAAAGGTCATCGGCCACATACATAAAGATTCTCAGGCGGTCGTTATTAAGAATAATAAAGATGTTGAAATATACATGGATGATTCACCACGTAATACCATACAGGGGACTTTATTTCAGCCATCATTTACCGGCCTGCTGCAAGACCGTACCGATTTATGGTACCGGAATGGCATTACTGAAAGTAAAAAAGTTGGCAACATCATCACCAATGAAACGCTGCAATACCGGTCAGTAAGCCGTACAAAATTAGAAGGTGCATATAGAGGGCTCAGGCAGTCTGGTGGCAGCAAGTCGGTGCCGGGCATTGTTGATTTTTACACATTGACAGTACCGGCAACTTATTATGCCATTCATGCACCGGCAATACCGTCAGGAGATATAAATGTGGGAGATACCATTGTAGTTACTGGTAGCGCATCCAACAACGGAACGTTTACAGTAATCAGTATTTGGACGGCTGGTAGCTTATTCCCTGTTGGATCATATATGGTGGCTGAGGTGGTTGTAACAGAGCCCGGCGTTACATGTACATTGACTTATTCTCCTAAGATACTAATTTCACCATTAGTACATTTTACTTATGCAGAATTGCCAAATAAAAAGTTTATTTTTGGTAATCTTGAAATTGATTACCGGCAGGATAGGATAAATAATAGTACTGGGTATGAATTATTCAATGATAGTGAAATTGATGTTGTGGATGATTATTCTTTTACCTACATATACGATACGAAATGAGTTTAGTAAGGGGTGAGAATGTTTTACTGGAATTTTATGACAGCGGAGAATGGAAACCTTACGCATGTGCAAGGTCATGTAGCCTTACAACTACAACAGAACTGATTGAAACAACGGTAACCGGAGGTGGTAAATATAAACACTTCACCCCAACAGTAAATAGTTTCACTGGAAACTGTGATGGCATTGTTTCATTAGGTAACTTAGGTATGCTGACACTGTATAATTTACGGCAGATGCAGTTGGGCCACGTATTGCAACGGGTACGGTTTACAAGGACTGCAGAGGACGAAGTAAATGTTTATGTTGATACAGTTTACTTTTATATTACCAGCGTGCAGGATACATCGTCATTTGATAATGTATCTTCATTTACGGTTGAAATGCAGGGAATAGGCGTACTTGATCAGTCATTAATTACACCACCAATAATAATTACCAAAGTGAAAAGATTTGAATATACAGGCGCCGGAGGGGAGGTTTCGTTTACTGAAGCTACTCTTGTCAATAAAGATATCCTTTCAGTCGTAAAAGACGGATTAGGGCAGTGCGGAATTATTACTGCAGGATCACCGGCGAGCAAAGAGGTTAAATATACAACCAGTACAGGTGGATTTGAATTTGCGGTTGAATTTGAGGTTGGGGAGCAGGCGTATGTACTTTATCAAGATTTATAAATATATTTACATCATGAAATATTTAATTTCAGCTTTATTAATAATCATCAGTTTTGGACTAAAGGCGCAATCGTTTACGCCTGAGTCGCATCGGCAGTTCCCGTTTATAAAGGTGGATAGTGCGGCTATTTATACCCCTGGCGATACTGTGGGCCGTGGATCTGTTGCTGGCGCAATAAAATTTAAATCATCAGACCATTCTTTTTATTTCCATAACGGTACCAGTTGGCACCCATTTGTTACTGATAGTTTAGGCATGATTGCCAGATTAAATGATAAAGTGGATTCGGTTACGTTAGCATCAAATATATTATACTACTGGAAGGTGGGTGTTGGATATGGCGTGACGCTACCCATTGGCACTGATTCGGCTTATGTTCGTATTGGCGCACCTGATGATAGTACATTGGTATTTTACCGGTTTAATGGCGATTCTACTGTGGTAAGCGTTAATACTGTTTCTGGTGGTGGCGGATCAATGGTTTACCCGGGCGCTGGTATTGCAAAATCAAATGGTTCTGCATGGGTGACATCTTTAACAGATAACTCAGCGAACTGGAATACTGTATTAAATAGGGTGCTGTATACGGATACGGCGGCGATGTTGGCTAACTACCAAACCCAAATATTCCAACGGATAAAGATTTCAGATACTTCTGCAATGTTGGCGAATTACAGGGCGTGGATAAGTAGTAAATTAAACACCGCAGATAGCCTTACTGCTTATGTTACACCAACGCAGCTAAATCTAAAGGTAAATATAGCGGATACTGCTGCAATGTTATCCCCGTATACTAAAAATCTACAGGATGTATTAAACAATGGTAATATAGCAACTTTTAACACAGATAATTTTCGTTCGAGAATACAGTTACAAAATACTAATTCCGGTAATAACGCAGGAACAGGGTCAATTTACTATAATGACTTAAATGAAAGTTTACAGTATTATGTAGGTAGTTCTACTAATTTATATATGCCGAGAGGAGTATATTTCAAGTCTGGAGGTTTGAATGGATTCAAGTTTGTTGCAGATGGAAATTCAGGACATGCAAGATTTTCATTTACAAATAATGGTAGTGCTACAGGTGCAGTACCGGGATTTTTTAATTTATGGAATGATTCATTACAGCATAATAATCTTCCTCAAGCATCAAGTATAGGAACAAAAAAGGCTTTAGTTTGGGATAATACAGGGAATGGAAATTTTTATTGGGTTTCAAAGGATAGTGTTGGAAGAAGCCCTTTAGATACCACAAACTACATGATACGCCTTTACAACGCATGGGGTATTAATCAAACAGGAACATTCCCAACAAAAACAATTTCAGTTGATAGCTTTAATGTGGCATCAAGGGATTATACAAAGAAAGTAGGTGATAGTATTAGAACATTAATAACTACTCCAACACTCCAACAAGTATTAACAGCAGGGAGTACTTTAACAACTACTAACTCCATAGCATTAGGGGGCAATGATTTCGCAATTTACGGCGCAGGGGTTACCAGTATATCAGGATATAATACTACTCGAATAGGTGCTACAGGGGCAACATCAAGGATTTCATTTGTTGAAGCAAATCAATATACTTCACGAATGAGGACTGAAAATACAGGCAGTTCAAACGGTAGTTACATAGATGTTTATAAAGATAGTATTTCATTGCAACCTCAATTTGGTAATTTATACATTGATAGTTTAAACCACTCCATAACTGCCACAGATAAAATGTTAGTATGGGATAGTTCGGCTAAAAAGGTAGCGACAAGGCTAATACCGTCAGGTGGTGGTGCAACTCCCGCAGGGAATTATGGCAATGTGCAATTAAATAGGTTTGGTTCTCTTGCCACTCCTGCATCAGATAGTTTAAATTTTAGTGGTGGTTTAGCAGTTAAAGGTACTTTATCGGCAACAGCATTATCAACAGCACCGGGAGTTTATAATGTAAGAATAGATGGTAGTGGTAACTTTTCAAAACAAGATACTCTTACTGATTTCACTATTAGTAATGCAAGTCATTATTTACCTGATAGCTTAGTAGTTCCAGTATCAAGTAATGCACTTAAAATTAAAAATCCAAAATCAGGACTTTATAATAATGCAGCTACAACAGATAGTTCTTTTACTTTCAATGCAGATACTTCTTCATCAGGATTATCAGGTAAGTATTTAAGGATAGTTGATACAGCCAATATTAAACCACGCATAATTGCAGGCACTAATGTTACCATTACAGGGACTTACCCATTTGTTAATATTGCTGCATCAGGGGGTTCAGGTGGTGGTAATGTTTACAAAGATGTTGCAACACAAAATACATTCATTAGCAATATTGATAGTGCTTATACTACTACCGCAACCGCAGCAGGAACGACAACATTAACCAATGCAAGCAAGTACACACAGAACTTTACAGGTAGTACAACTCAAACAATCGTGTTGCCCGATGCGACAACTTTAGTTGCAGGGCATAGTTATTATATTACAAATCCATCAACAGGGATTTTAACAGTAAATAAAAACGGTGGTACATTATTATCAACTATTGCAGCAGGTCAAACATTATCAGTAACAGTAACAGACATAAGTACATCAGCAGGGGGATGGAATTATGAATATAGTGGGAATAGTTTAACAACAGCAAATTTTGTCTTTAATGAAACTCCATCAGGAACTATAAATGGTACTAATGCAACATTTACTTTGGCTAATACTCCAACATCAGGAACGGTAAGAATTTATTTGAACGGGCTTAGACAAAAATTAACAACACAATATACTTTATCAGGGGGTACAATAACAATGCTTAATATACCCGGTACAGGAGATGATTTAATTGTAGATTATTTAAAATAATATTATGCCAATACAAAGCAAGGATATAACATTCGCAACGCAAAGTATAGCCACAGCAGGAGGCACAACTACCCTAACATGGGATAGCCCTTACTATACTATTTTCACAGGTACTTTAAACCAAACTATTGTACTACCAAATGCAACCTTAATGAATACGGGGGCATTAAAATTCGGGATAGAAAATTCAGGCACAGGTGTAATAACTGTACAAACAAATGGCGGCGCAACTCTTTGGACTATTGCACCAGGTACAGATATTTATCTAACATTAACAAGTAAAGCTACATCAGCAGGTGCATGGGAGGTTGATTATTTAGCAGCGAAAGCATTATCAGGTAAGTCAGGTACATTTAATAATACAGTTACTATAACAGCAGTAGATAACACTACATTAAACTTTGGTAGTGGGGGATTACAGACAAATAATGGGAGGGCTTACATGGCAACAAAAATTGGATTAAATTTATATTAAAAACAAAAATAAAAAAATAAAATTATGCCAGTAAATAATGATCCGCTTTTAGTCGGCGTTCCCAAAATGGGAAGGGTAGTATGGCTACCCGCTACAACAGCAAATGTAAAATCAGATGGTACAGGTACTATCGGTACAGATATGCTTTTACTATGTACATCAGAAAGCACTTATGGTTCATTTGTACAAAAGGTACGTTTAACCCCGCAAGCAGGTACAGCAGCAACCGCAACCACAGCAACAGTAGCACGTATTTATATCAGTTCTGTAACAAGTGGTTCAACTACTAACGCTAATACAACTTTATTCGCAGAGGTAGCTTTACCATCACAAACGGCTGACCAAACAACCACAGCAACAGTACCTATTGAAATACCCATAGGGCTTGCATTAAAGGCAGGGGAAACATTACTATTTTCTATGCACCATGCAGCAGCAGCTAACACAAGTTGGGGTGTGATTTCAGTATGTGGTGATTATAATAAATTAGCTTAAAACTAAAAAATATGTTTCAAGATTATTTTGGGTTGCCCGATAGCACCAACGGGGATTTACAAATATACAGAACAGGTAGTGGTAGTTCATTTCAGACATGGAATAGACCGAGAGGGAAATCTATGTGCATGATGATTGTCATTGGTAGCGGTTCGGGTGGCGGCGGCGGCATGACAGGATTAACCGCAACAGTTCGTGGTGGTGGTGGTGGTGGTGCATCAGGCGCAATAGCCCGTTGTACTATTCCTATTTTCCTACTTCCCGATTTAATGTATATACAAGTTGGTGTTGGTGGTGCGGAAGGTGCAGCCGCAGGTGCGGGTGGGGCAGGTAACAGAAGTTACATATCAATAGCACCAAATACCACAGCCGCTAATATTATCATGCAATCAGGAGCAGCAGCAGCAACAGGTGGCGCAGCAGGTAGTGTAGCAGGTTCAGCAGCCGCAGGTGTGGCAGAAACAATATCAACAGCAGCCCTTTGTATTTTATCGCAAGGTGGGATTCAATCTTTTATTGCAGGTAAAATTGGTGCAGTAGGTGGTGCAGTTGGTGGCGCAGCAGGCTCAGCCAATACAATTTTAACAACACACTTTTTAAATGGTGGTGCAGGTGGCGGTACAACTCCCGCAGCAAATACAGACTTCGCAGGTGGCGCACAAACAGGAGCAGGTATATTCCCATCAATAACAGGTGGTGCAACAGCAGGTGGCGCAGGGAGTGGAGGGTTTATTTTTGAACGTCCATTTATAAGTTACGGCGGTGCAGGTGGTGGCTCTGGCGGCGCAACAACAGGCGGTACAGGAGGAGGAGGAGCAATAGGTTCTGGCGGCGGCGGTGGGGGCGGTGGTATCACGGGTGGTCGTGGTGGTCGTGGTGGGGATGGCATTATAATAGTCTACTGTTGGTGATTAGGCATTGTTATTTGTTTATACTTAATAAAAGTTGGAAGCATATAAAATGAAAAAACTATTAATAATATTCTTATTCGCAGCAACGCAGGTAAATGCACAAATAAAAAAGCATCAGCCAAGACCTGTAAGTAGTTCAGCAGGTGGTGTAAGTTATACTACATTAGACCCTGCAAAGAATAGTACCTACATAACCTTATCAGGAGGTAATTTAATAGGTACAGATAATAGTGGTGCAACACAAGGGAGTATGACTTTATCTGTATTAGGTAAAACGGTTGGTGGTAGTGGTACGGTACATTGTGAGTTTACTTTTAGTATTTACGATGCTAATGTAAAATTCGGGTTATCTACATCCGCAACTTCATTAAATGCACAAACACAAAATAATGATGCCTTTTCGTGGTCATTAAAGCCTGATGGATTTTGGATTAATAATAATGGGTTCAATGCTTATTCATCAGCTTTTATTGTAGGTGATGTAGTAGGTATGGACTTAAACTTAGCAACAGGCGCAGTAGTATTTTCTAAGAATGGTACAGGATTAGGAACGGCATTTACTTTAAGTGCTGCAACCTATTATGTAAGTATCGGGTTTTACAATTTCACAAGTGCTATAACAGTAAATTTTGGTGCAACAGCATTTACATCAAATCCAACAAGTAGCCCCGGATGGTTTTAATTATGAAAAAACTTTTAACAATATTACTCTTATTCGCATTTTGCGAAATGCAAAGCCAAACTACTTACTATGTAAGTACATCAGGCAATGATGCCACAGGAACGGGTGCAATCGGAAATCCGTGGGCTTCTTTACATAAAGCCTGCCAATCAGTTACTACAAGCGGTGATATTATCCATGTAAATGCAGGAACTTATACAGGCACTTTAACTGATACGCTATCGGTAGGCGTTAGTATTGAGGGCGCAGATAGCACAACAACAATAATTAAGAACACAGGCATAACAGGCGAATTTGTAGAGATACTTTCCATGCGAAGTGCAGAGGGAACAAGCGGGGCGCAGCATATAAGTAATATTCAATTTGATGGCAACTTAACTAACTATTGGGGTATTTATATTGCAGGGCGGTCAAATGTTTCAATCTATAATTGCTCAATAAAAAACTTCATTAACAGAGGGGTTATTTTTGGTGGTAGAAATGATAATAGTAATACAGCACCTACAACTTATGCTACGGGTAATACCTTCCATGACAATATTTTAAGTAATTGTGCAGAGTATGACCAAGTACGTGGTTATGGTAGCGGTTGTTTTAATTGGGGCGGTCAAACAGGGATGTTAGTTTATAACAATGTAATCTCACAAAATAGCAGGGCAAATGGGCATAACGGATGGCCTATAAAATATTACAACGAAGGTTTTTTAAAGGGCTGTAAAATTTACAATAACACTTTAAATAAGATTCAAAACTTTGCGGATAATGGTGGTAACTGTTGGGATTTTGCCATTGAAATATTTAACTCATACGGCTTTGAAGTTTATGGTAATACAATCAATGGCGGTTCAGTTGATATTAACCATACAACAAGGAACGGTTACGCTTTTGGGGCAAAGATTTACAATAATACTTTTACTCAACCTACACAAAATACATTTGTTCAAACAGGGGTAACAGTAGAGTTTGAAAGTGATAGTATAATTATTGAAAACAACACTTTTGATAAAATAAGTATTGGAGTTTTATTTACTCCTCGTAATACCGATTCAGTACAACGAGTAAGGATTAGTAATAATCTTTTTACAAATATTGGTAGGGATGCTTTAGGTCAAGGAGGTGCAGTATTTTTTAATAATTCTGCAACGCAATATGTAAATGGGATAAGAATTTTAAACAACACTTTTTTAGAAACAGTAAGTACAGGGACTTTTTGGGGAATAAGATTACCATCAGGCATAACAAGTGGCTATGCTAAAAATATTGATATCAAAAATAATATTTTACTTGGTACTTTGTCCGGCGCTGTTGTTATACAGGGTGGTAGCGTGGCGTTAGATTCATTAAATATTAGTTACAATGATTTTTATAACAATGCAGTTGATAGTCTTGTTTTAGATGGTTCACCCGCAGCACCTACACATTATACTTCAACAAACTTATTTCACGTAAACCCATACTTCGGCACTAATTATAAATTAGTAGTTGGTTCAACTTTAGTTAATGCAGGTACTACAACAGGTTACGGTACTTCAATAAATTATACAGATAGCACAGCAGCAGCACCACCGATAGTTTGTACTGCAATGGATAGTCTTAAAATGGGTAGCAATTTAGCTTTAAGCAATTCATATAAGACTATCACAAAGACAGCAGGGGCAAACTCAATGGTATTTGGGCAACAGCCAATTACAAGCGGTGATGTGTATTTTGAGTTCATACTAAATACAATGCCTTCCCCAAGATGGGGAGTACAATTAGGTATTGTTAATAGTTCAGCATCATTTAATGTTGATCCCGGTGGCAGTTTAAATGAATGGCTGATAAGCGGCGAAGGTATCTTGTATCATGGCGGGTATTTTTCAGATACCTACACAGCACTTAACACATGGGTAAGCGGTGATACCATTGGTATAGCATTTAAAAATAGCACAGGAGAAATATTCCTGTACCGAAACAGGGTTATAATGAACGCAGCAGCAGCGTATTCATCAGTACCCGCAGGAACGTATTATCCTGCTATCGGGGGGCATGACTTTGCATGGGTGGCAACGACAAACTTTGCCCCTACATGGACACCATCAGGATATACAGCTTTATGTACAAGTTCACCAACCCCATCAGCAGGATTTAATTTAAAAGGCAGAAGAAGGATAAAATTTCAATAAATATGGAAGCAAAAACAGATCGGGAAGAAATAATGCAACTGCATGGGAAAGTAGATGTAATTAAGAACAGTCAGGATTTAACCAACGAAAATTTGGAAAGGTTGATTGTCGCCATTGAAAATCTTGAAACTAATAGAATCAAGGATATTGAAAATAGGGTTACGGAGATTGAAAAGTGGAAAAGTGCATGGTTCGGGGTAATGAAATTTGTATCTATCATTGGTATCGTAGCAACAATTATAAGTGTAGTTATTGGAGTACTGAAAATATTATGGAAGTAGCAATGTTATACGCAGGAACATTTGTAATGCTGATACTTGTAATTGTAATAATTGCAGGGGTGGTAAGCCATGATAAGCTAAGACGGGATATAAAAAAGCAACACATTTTTTTTACCGGACGGATGGACGAGATAGAAGGTATAATGTTAAATGAATTTAAAAACGTATTAAATCAATTAAAAAAATAAATATGGGACTATTAGACAGGTGGCACGCACCAACACCGGACAACTACAAAAAGGCAATGAAAGTTTTTTTGTCATTATCAGCAGCAGCAGTAGTAATACTTAATGCAGACACATTAGGTAAAGCAATGGTTCCTGACTTTTCTTTTAAACTATTACCCGTTGTAGGGGTGATTTGCAAAAATGTAATTATTGGCGGGTTAGCACTGGCAGCATATTGCAAGATGCAGAAAGAAGATGAAACACCGAAACTATAAACTAATAATATGAAACATATATTAACCATTATAACCATTGTTTGCCTGTTTTCCTGCTCACGCTACACCGAGCCGACAGCAATAAAACAAACCACAAAGGCAAATGATAAGTACCCTGAAAGTATTGCCAAATTAGTAAGGGGATGGTATCCATGCACGATTACAGAAATAAACACCGTAATTGAAAAAAGGGATAGCATCGTTTATATTGATTGCCCAGATTTGCCGGTAATAGTTCATGAGCCAAATGATACTATCTATTTAACTCATGCGGCGAATAACACAGCCTATTCTCCGCAAATTAAAACAGTTCGTGTTCCCGTTCATTTGCCGATTGAAATTCGTTACATCACTAAATGGGTTGAGGACAGCGCAAAGATATTTATCCTTACAAAAGAGAATAAACAACTGTACGATAAAAACGTACAGTTGTCCGATAGGGTCGGACAAATGACTGATAAACGTGATTATTGGCGGGTACGGTTCTTTATCCTACTCTCATTAGTTGCCCTTTATTTCATCATTAAAATTTATTCAGCACGATTTTCTAAAACATTTTCAACACTTAAAAAATTAATACCATGAATTTATTATTTTCTTTAGCAGCATTCGGGGAAGGATTATGGATTATCCCTTTACTAACATTTACAGCCGGTGTATTCTTTTTTGTGAAAGGATATTATGAGCAAAAGGCTTTTCATTCATTAGATGCAAAAGGTAAGGTAGCACCATTTTGGTGGTATGCGCCAACAATAGCAGGGGCAATATTGATAGTGGCAACAGGTGTAATCATTTGGGCAATCAATTACGAATGGTAATTATCCTTGTCATATTCACCTTTATTAATATTATGTTCGCTGATATTGATGCACTACTAATCAAGCATAGTGAAGTAATTAAGCACTGGAAGAACGGGCTGATTTATTTCATCATGCTTTCAATAGCATTCCTTATTTACCAAAATTGGTATTTAATCGCTGCCCTTTGTTTCAATCGGTTAGTATTTTTCAATATCGCATTAAACAGGTTCAGAGGGCTACCAACATTTTACGTTAGTAAAGTTCCCAAATCGGTAACGGATAAGATATTTAAACCTTTAGGGCAGTGGCAATATATTATTTATATAGTTTTATTTATATTATTCACAATACTATCACATGATTAATACAGATACTTTCTTCAGCAAGATAAAAGTAAACGGGTTATTCAAAAGCCTTACGCAAAAACAGGTGGATAGTATTGAAGCTATCCTGCATGAGTGCGAGGCGCAAAGAGTAACAGATCTGCGACAAATAGCCTATATATTTGCCACAGCTTACCATGAGTGTTATAATTCTAAAACACCGGAAACAAGATTAACACCAATTGTTGAATTTGGCGGGGAAAAATATCTGAAGTCTAAAAAATACTACCCATTTTATGGGCGTGGGTTCTCTCAGCTTACATGGGATTATAATTATTTAAAAGAAAAAAAGAGATTAGGTGTAGATATATTTGCAAAACCGGATTTAATGTTAGATATTACTATCGCTGCAAATAGTCATGTGTACTGCATAATGAATGGAACTTACACAGGTCGGAAATTATCTAACTATATTAATGATGAAAAGTGCGATATGTTGAATGCCAGGAGAGTAGTTAATGGTACTGATAAGGCAGAATTGATAATGAGTTATGCTGCGAAGTTCTTAGAAGCACTTAAATAAGTGCCCGATAAGGTACAATTGAATAGCATTTAAACTAAAACCTAACATATGACTAAAGTCAGTATTGCAAGATCATTCAGAGATAAGTACGGGATGGAAATGCCATCACTTAAACTTGCAAGGATAATGTATAACGCTAATAAATTAACATTTAAAAATGTAGAAGATGCCAGAGGGGCTATAAGGAGGATAGAAGGTAAGAATGGTAAAGGTAATAATGGATATACCAAAATAACCCATGAAATGCCGAATAGGCCTTATAACCCTTACTCACTACCCGCAAGTGAAGAAACAATTTACACACCATATCAAATAAAAGGGCATAAAAGAGTAGGTATTTTATCAGACATCCATGTGCCTTACCATAACATATCTGCCCTTTCAGCAGCTATTGAGTTCCTTAAAAAACAAAAGATTGATGGTTTACTTTTGAATGGGGATACAATCGACTGCCATCGGTTAAGCCGGTACACAAAAAATCCTAAAAAAAGAAATTTTAAATTAGAATTAGATACCTTTAAAGAACTATTTAATGTACTTGAAAAGCAATTAAAGTGCAAGATATATTTCAAACTTGGCAATCACGAGATTCGCTATCAGAATTTTCTTTATGAAGTTGTATCAATTCAGAATGGGTAAACTCTTTATTAGTACCTTTTTTATAGTAGGTATTATT
>Ga0209298_10000148_pt1 | contig 41954 bp, 33 predicted proteins | sample S_140806_EF_Meta_FD_187325 | JGI IMG/M metagenome (GOLD analysis project Ga0209298, IMG submission 187325) | Freshwater microbial communities from Lake Simoncouche, Canada to study carbon cycling - S_140806_EF_MetaG (SPAdes) (version 2) | ecosystem: Environmental > Aquatic > Freshwater > Lake ... | reverse complement strand
ACAACCCGGCCAACCTCGTCATCGGCGGTGCCACGCTTGAGTTCACGGGAGACACCAATGTCAGCACCGCTCGTAGCTTCACCATCGCCGGTTCTGGCGCCATCGCCGCGACGGGAGATGGAGCACTGAACTTCAATTCTAGCTCCCTGATCAAGCTTACCGGCGCCACTCCGGCACTGACTCTCTCCGCCACCAGCACGACTGCGGTGAATCGCTTCGATTCCGTCTTGGATGGAGAAGATGCCATCAGCACCCTGACCATCGATGGCACGGGAATTTGGGTGATCGGAAGTTCCGCGATCAACCGTTTCAAGAATACCGCGTCCATTAGCATCGCCGCCGGTGTAGGTGTTAATCAGGGTGCTACTCTGGGCTTCGAATCAGGCTCGCTCGGCAGCTCCGCCGACTCGGAGATCAACATCGGCAACAACGCTGTCCTGCGCTGGTCTGCCGGCAACGATGATGATATCTCCGGTCGCCTGCGGATCGGTACGGGAGATACCGCCAAACTCGACATCGGCGCCAATGACGTCGTTTTCGCGTCCGCTCCGAAGAACGCTGCCGGCGTAGCCATCACGTCCGGAACAATCGAGAAGAAGGGTGCTGGCACGTTGACGATCGGTGGGGCGGTCGATTCCGACAAACTCGCCTTCAATGTGCCGACGGGTAAGCTGTCGGTCAATGGTACGGTGGGTGCGGTGAACCTGACCAGTTCCGGAACCATCTTGGGTGGCGATGGAACGGTCGGCGCCGTCACCATGGTAAACGGGGCCGAAATTTCGCCCGGAAATTCCCCAGGTACCCTCAACATGGCGAGCCTCACAGTGGCGGCCTCCAACATCATCAATTGGCAGGTCCAGGATGCGTTAGATTTCACCGGTCCGCAGCTTGGATTCGACACAATTCACATCACCGGTAGCCTGAACCTCAACGCCATCGACAGCAGCAACAAGCGACTCGTTATCAAGGTAGCCTCGTTGCTCGGCAACGGCAACGGAACGACCCTTGGAGCGCCGTTGAACTTCAATAACGCTGACACCGCTGGCATGATGCCGCGAACCTTCGACTTCATTCGTGTCGACGGGGCCATCACCTACAACTCGACGACAGGCTCGAACATCACCGATTACTTCTCCTTCGACCTGACCGACTTCCAGTATACAAACGGCGGAACGAACAATCTCGGTCTCTGGTCGGTTTCGTCCCGTGACGTCGGCGGCGATACCTACATCAGTATCACCGCCGTGCCCGAGCCGTCCACGTACGGCTTCGGCCTCGGGGCACTCGCCCTCGCCGCCGCCGCCATCCGGCGCCGTCGGAAAAATCAGGCGACGAAAGCGTAAGCTTTCGCATAACGATTAGTTGACTCGTTGACCAGTGGGCCGGTTGACAAGGAATGCCTCGGGTAGGGATGCGATGACATCGCATCCGCCTGCATCGAGGTAGGGTCAGCACTGCGTGCTGACCGAGGGGCCTCTAGGTAGGGCGCGGCTCTCCGAGCCCGCCGCAATCTTGTGGACGGACGGCTCGGAGAGCCGTCCCTACCTCCATTCTCAGGGCCCGGCACATCGATGATCTCGCTGCGAACGGACGCGACGCCGTCGCGCCCCTACCCATGACAGGTGGAAGCGGCAAGCGGTTGGCGGTTAGCGGTTGGGAGAGACAAAAAGCCAAAGGGAGACCGGAAACCGGAGGATTAGCTGGGGCACACAACTTCGGGTCCCAGGTCTCGGCTACAGGTTCAGGTACGGGTGCGGGTACGGGTGCGGGAATCAGGCCCGGGACCTGTACCCGCACCTGAACACCTGAACCTGATACCCGACGGCCGAGACCTGGGACCTGAAAATGAATCTACCGCAGCATCCTTTCCGGTCTCCGGTCTCCCCTTGAGTTAGCTGCCTCCACAACCGCCAACCGCTAAAACCTATCTTAATGTCCTGGCCCTGTCCCTCCCAGCACGCCTTTGGCGTGCTGCGAATAACTCCGGCTTCCCTCGCTGGGGTGGTTGGAGTCTCTTGAGGGCCTATGGCCAAGGTAGATATCGAAATCGTCCAGAAGATCCTCAAGGAGAGCGGAGTCGACGTGCGCGTCGCCGCCGAGATCCTCAACCAGATCCGCGATGCCGTGGCCGAAGAGTCCGTCGAGCGCGAGAAGCCGGCCAAGAAGCAGATGCTCGTCCTGGTGAGCGAGCCCGAGGAGGGCCTGCCCAAGGACCTCACCGGCTGGGTCGTCCAGTTGCTCGAGGACGACGACCCGAAGGAAGTCTCCGCCAAGATCGTCGAGGTCGCCAAGGCTTTCAATGAATCGCCCAAGGGGCAACGCGTCCCGGTCGAGTCGTTTGGCGACGCCGTGCAGAGCATCTCCGGCAAACTTTTCAAGGAAAGCGATCTCTGGATCAAGACGCGCGAACCGGTGCGCATCATTCCGGTGAAGAATTCGATCGGCCGCCGACGTCGCGACTAAGCGAGATGTTTTCGCGGTATTTCCCGAACAAGGTTCTGGGAAAAGCGAATTTAGACGCGGTTTTTAGCCGATTTAGGGAGGTTGATTGCTCTCGCCTCAAGGGGGGTAGGGGCTAACTTGACCCTCTATGATGAAGTTCAAAAACTTCCCTATCTATCGCATCGAGTGGGTGACCTCCACCTTTCTGATCGGGACGGCTCTCCTTTCGCTGACCGTGGTCCCCTGGTTCCTCTGGACCCAGTTCCACCTGCCGGCTGACGCCGTCAACAAGGTCCACGGCTGGGGCTTCATCTGGGCCATGTTCGTGTTCTATTACTACGCGACCGGTTTCGGCATCACCCTGGGCTACCACCGCCTGTTTTCGCATATTTCCTTCAAGGCCAAGTGGCCGGTGAAGCTCTTCGTCCTCCTGTTCGGCGCCGCTTCCTTCGAGAATTCGGCCCTGGATTGGTCCGCCGACCACCGCATCCACCACAAGCACGTGGATGAAGACGAGGACCCGTATGATATCTCCAAGGGCTTCTTTTACGCCCATATCGGCTGGCTCCTCTTCCGCCTCAAGCCGAAGCCCCCCGTCACCAACGTCAAGGACCTCGAGGCCGACCCCCTCGTCATGTGGCAGCACCGCTACGTCCAGTGGATTGGCGCCTTCGTGGGCTTCGTCTGCCCGGCCGCCCTCGGCTACGGTTACGCCGTGCTCAGCGGCTTCGCCAACCCTGGCATGACCGCGCTCGCCGCCTTCCTCATCGCCGGCCTGCTCCGCACGGTCGTCGTCCAGCAGGGCACCTTCTGCATCAACTCGCTCTGCCACATGATCGGTCGCCAGCCTTACTCCACGGATCACAGCGCCCGTGATAGCGGCGCCGTCGCGCTCCTCACGTTCGGCGAGGGCTACCATAACTATCACCACGAGTTCCAGCACGACTACCGCAACGGCGTGAAGCCCTGGCAGTTCGATCCCACCAAGTGGATCATCTGGACACTCTCCAAGGTCGGCCTCACCGAAGACCTGCGCCGCGTGCCGGATTCCCGCATCATGGCTGCTGAGCTGAAGGAGAAGAGCCGCTCCCTCGGACGCGATATCGATTCCCTCGCCGCCCGCCTCGACGCCCGCACCCGCGAGCTCAAGGCCAAGACGATCGCCGCCGCCCACGAGCTCGCCAAGGAACTCGCGCTCCGCGCCGAAGCCCTCAAGGAAGCCGCCGCGACCAAGGCCGAAGTGGCCCAGGAAACGATGGTCGAACTGCGCGGCCTGCTCAATCAGGCGGCCTCGCACCTCGAGACGCTGCGTCGCGCCGACGCCGGTTCGGCCGCCTAAGCGAAGTCGTTTAGGACCGTAGTCCCTGCACCAGTTCGAGGATCTTCGCCTCGATCTGTGGCAGGGCTTCGTCCGGATGGGCGAAGTCGATGTCGTGCACGGACCAGTATTCGATGCGGTCGGCCCATTCCGGGTGCGATTGCAGCATCATGGCGTGGTGCTCGTCCCGCTTGAGGGCGATGGTCCGGTGGGCCCGTTCCAGGTCCTCCCGCCGGAGCTGGGTGGGTGCCGGGCCGGTCAGGTCGAGGGGGATGCCGAGTTCGCGCAGACGCCTTTCGGTATCCCTTGAAATCAGGGTGGGTTCATCGGCGACCAAGGAGGTCAGGAGGCCGCGGGAGAAGGCCCGGGCGGGGTGTCCCATGCGGGCGGCATGCCAGTTGAAAAGGGCCTCGGCGTGGCGGCTACGGTAGAAGTTCCCCGTGCAGACGAAGAGGGTGAGGGGGCCAGAATCTGCGCTTGTGCGTTGGGACATGCCGGGTAGAGTCCCCGCAACCTAACCACACTGCCATGGTACGCAATCTGTTCGTTCTCTCCCTCCTTTCCTTCGGTTTCGTCGGCTGCATGGGCCCTGAAAAGGGTCCGTCCCCGGTCACCGACGGCGCCGGTGCCGGCGACCTCGTCCCCGCCGCCCTGACTCCGATCGCCGTGACTCCGGTCCTGTCCCCTGAGCCTGCTCCGGCTGCCAAGAAGGCCGCTCCGACCAAGGCCAAGGGCAAGCTGCCCCTCAACAGCAACAGCAGCAAGTAAGCCGCACGGCTTACATCAAAGACACTTCGGTGACGAAGGTGTCGACCTGACCGGGCTCCGCAAAACGGAGCCCGTTCTTGTGTTCAGGGCTGTTGGGCGGGCCCATCCAAGGCTCGACGCAATAATACGGCGCCTCGGGATCGGGCGTCCACGTGACGACGCTCGCCCAGCTGCCGGGGATCGCTTCTTCGCCGACCTTGATCGTGATGTCTTCTTCGCCGGACTTCGGGCCGAAGCTGAGCGTGGCGGATTTCAGGTTGGTGAAGATGCAGTCGGAGAGATGCGGATTGTCGAAGCCGACCGCCTCCGCGCCCTTGAGCTCGGCGAACGGGACCAGCTTGCCGTCGGCGGCGTGACGCCACTGCTTCTTCGACGGGATCTTCACGACGTAATCGCGGCGGCTGAGGCCCTGGTGCCAGGGGAGCGTGAAGTAGAAATGATGGCCCGCGCACCACGGCAGCGGCTGGGCTTCGCGGTTCTCGAATTCGAACGTGATGCGCAGGAAGAGTTCGAGGAAGTCGAAGCGGATGCGGAAGTCGTAGGCGAAGGGATAGCAGCCGCGGCCGCGCTCGTCCTGGATCATCCGGACCACCGCGTGCTTGGGGCCGCTTTCGACGATTTCGAAGGCCGAATCGCGGGCGAAACCGTGCTGCGGCATCGGGCGTTTGACGCCGTCGGCGGCCTTCCAGGCGAACTTCTCGCCGTCGGCGTAGTTGCGGCCCATGAACGGGAAGAGGATGGGATTGCCGCCGCGGACGGGCCCGATCTTGTCGATGTCCATCGGCGCGCCTTCGGGCCAGAAGAGGATATCGCGGTGGCCCGAGGGGACGTCGAGCTTCCAGCGGAGGAGGCGCGCGCCGCGCGTCAGGCACGTCTCGTAGGTCGAGGCGCCGACCTTCCACCGTTCCATGGGTACGCCGTTCTCTTCGTAGCTCTGCATGAGGTGGAGCAAACGCGGCGGACGGCCCGAGGCAAACGCGGACTTAGCCTGCGCGCTTGGCGAAGCGGTAGTGGCAGACCATCCACTCCGCGCCGCCTCGGAAGTTCCAGAGCTCGGCGCAGGCCATGAAGAAGACACGCCAGTTGGCCAGCCAGGCCTTCGCCCGCTGCTCGCCGTAGGTCTGGGCGAAGATCCGGAGGATCTCTTCGCGGTGGCGATCGGTGTTCTGGAGCCAATGCTCCGAGGTCTGGCCGTAGTGGCGGCCTTCGACTTCCCATTGCGCCTCGAGCTTGAGGTCGTCCTGGAAGCGGCTGGCGAGGCAGTTGGACGGCATGATGCCGCCGGTGAAGAAGTGGCGCGACATCCAGTCGGTCGAATCCTTGGCCGCGAAATGGTAGGCGATGTCCTTGTGCGTGAAGACGTGGAAGAACAGCTTGCCGCCGGGCTTGAGCCAGCCGGCGATGCGGCGCATGAGCTCCGCCCAGTTCTTCATGTGCTCGAACATCTCGACCGACACCACGCGGTCGAAGCGCGCGGCCTCGGCGGCGAAGATATTCATATCGCAGGTGATGATGCGGACGTTCTTGAAGCCGCGCTTCGCGCATTCGCCCTCGATGTGGGCGCGCTGCGAGGCGGAGTTCGAGACGCCGGTGATGCGGGCGTTCGGGTATTTCTCGGCCATCCAGAGGGTGAGCGAGCCCCAGCCGCAGCCGAGCTCGAGGATCTCGAGGCCGTCCTGGAGTTCCGCGCGGGCGCACGTGCGCGCGAGCATGGTCTCCTCGGCTTCGCCGATGGTCTCGCCGCCGAGCGTGTAATAGCAGGAGGAGTATTTCAGGCGCGGACCGAGGCAGAGCTTATAGAAGGCCGCGGGCACCTCGTAATGCTGCTCGTTCGCCGCCTTGGTCTCGATGGCCACCGGCAGCCTGCGCAGTTCGGCCGCGAAGGCGTCGACCTTCGCGAAGCGCGCGGCGGGGCTGTCCGGACGCTCGTCCGCGAGGCGCTGACGGAGCAGGCGGCGGATGCCCCAGCGGATCACGCTGTCCGGCAGGACGTCCTTTTCGATGAGGGTATCGATCAGCGGCATGGGAACAGCGTGCACCAAGACCGCCTCGCTGGCAATCCGCCGCGGTGGAAAATCAGCGACGGGGCGGGCGGGGCCAGAAGGCCGGCACGCGCGCCTGGTAGTCGGCGTAGGCCGGGCCCTTCGACGTCAGGAGCTGCTGCTCCGTGAGCGGGATGCCGGTCACGCGCGTCAGGAAATAATACATCACCCCGACGCAGAGCAGGCCGGGGACGCCGCGGTAGGTGCTGTTATAGCTCATCAACAGGAAGCCGACCCACACGAGCCATTCGCCGAAGTAATTGGGGTGGCGGCTCCAGGCCCAGAGGCCGCGTTCACAGACCTGGCCCTTGTTGGCCGGGTCCTTCTTGAAGGTCGCCAGCTGGGCGTCGGCGATCGTCTCGATGAGCAAGGCAAGGGCGACCACGCCGAGGCCGATCCAGTGGATGGCCTGGGCCGGGCCGGTCGAACCATTGGGGTTGGAGGAGAGCAGGGGGAGGCAGAGGACCGTGAGCGCCACCGCTTGCACGAAGTAGAAATAGGCCATCTGGGCCGGCATGCGGTCGCCGTGCTCGGCCCGCATCTTGAGGTAGCGCCCGTCTTCCTGGTCGAGGTGCCCCAGCACGCGACCCGCGAGGTGCGTGCCGAGGCGCAGGCTCCACCACACCGTCGCACCGGCCATCATCACCCCTTGGCCGCCGAGGGGTAGCACCCAGAAGTGGACGGCCAGGATCTGCAGGCCGACGAGCGCGAAGCCGAAGGACCAGGCGACGTCCACGATGGACCAGTTATCGATCTTCTTGGCGATGAGCCAACAGACGGCGAAGTAGAGGCAGGCTTCGAGGAAGAGGATCAGGAAATCGAGGCCGAGTTGGGCGAGGGGGTTCATGGGGCGGAGGGCTTGGGGAGGACTTTACGGAAGGTAGCGCGCAGGAAGAGGTGCAGGAGCCAGCAGGCGAGCGGGACCGTGACGGCCCAGCCGATGAGCCCATGCAGGCCGGCCAGCCAGAACTTCTCCAGGAAATCGGGGATGGAGCGGTTGAATTCGTCGATGATCGCCTTCGGGGTGAGGGCGAAATGCCGCGCCCCCGAGAGCGACTCGCCGAGGCGGACGAACGGCACGATGAGCAGGATCTGCAAGGGGAAGGCCGTGTGGTTGATGATCTGCATCACCACGTGGTTGAGGCGGAAGAGGCGCCCGGCGAGGAGGCAGAGCAGGGTCGTCAAGCCGATGAACGGGACGATCGCGATGGCGAAGCTGACCACCACCGCGGCCGACACGGCCTCCGGGGTCGCGCCTTGACGGAGTTCCGCGATGAGCGGATCACGCACCCGGCGGCGCAGCCAATCGGAGACGCGGCCCATTCAGGCGACCTTACGCGTGAAGAACACCTTGCCGAGATCGGTCTCACCCTTCGCCTGGAAGAGGCAGAGCAGGGCGTAGCCCGCGATGGCGAAGTTGCCGAGGAGCATCAGCGCGATGAACCAGCCGAGGCGCGACGCGACGGTCTGTTCGCGCCAGGCGACGTAGAGCCAGAAAGCGAGGAAGCCGAAATAGGCGTCGAACATCGTGGCCAGTCCCCAGGGCTCGGAGCAGACGGTGATGTAGCCGTGCAGGACATTGAGGCCTTCCTTCCCCGCGAGCGCGGCGTATTGCGGCAGCGAGGTGATGGTCGGCGCCGTGCACGCATACCACGACACCCAGGTCATGGCGACGAGCACGAGGATGAAGTAGGCGATCAGGAGGCGACGGGAGGACATGGGGAGAGGAGGGGTAGGGGTGGGGGTTGGGGTAGGCTGACTAAGGGAAAGGTGAGGGGGAATGAGGGGGAAGGCAAATGGGAGGTAGGGACAGCACCACGTGCTGTCCTAGGTGCAAAAGTGCAAATCGGCCTGCGGCCTGTGCAAAGGTCGGGTGGTGGCTACCCCGTTGATTGGTTGAATCGTTGGATGGTTGGCTGGAGGGAGTGCGGCGCCCTGCGGGCTTTGGTCTTAATCTATCCAACCATTCAACGATCCAACGATTCAACCCGTTCTCGGGTGGCAGGTGGCAGCCCCGGGTGGCAGGTGGCGGGTAGGGATGCGATGACATCGCATCCGCCTGTCTTGGGTTCGCCGCAGGGCGAACCGTGGTAGGGGCACGATTTATCGTGCACTCCTCATACAGAGGGCGCGGCGAAGCCACGCCCCACCCCTCGGCCGCCCTGCGGCGGCCCGCGGCATCCTTTCCGGTTTCCGGTCTCCCTTTGAGTGAGCTGCCTCCCCAACCGCCAACCGCTTACCGCTCACCGCTTCCACCTACCTCAACCTCCCGTCGCGTCGGCTTCGCCGTCGTTGAATTTGAGGCGGAGTTTGCGGCCCTTGGTCACCTGTTTGCTGGCCGAGATGACGGTGCCATCCGCGTCACGCACGATCGAGTAGCCGCGGGCGAGGATGGATTCGAAACCGGCCGAGCGGAGACGGTGTCCGAGCTGGTTGAGTTTTTCGCGCGTGACCCCGAGGCGGGCCTTGGGCGAGAGCCGATGCAGTTCGCTGCCAAGCTCCGAGAGGCGATGACGCTGTTCGGAGATGAACTCCTGGGCGGCGCCATCGAGACGTTCGTTGAGGAGTTCGAGATCCTGATAGAGCGATTGCAGTTTCGCCTTGGGGGAATGCCGGGCGAGTTCGGCGGCGAGGAGCTTCAGGCGTTCGCGGAGTTGCGTCTGTCCCGAGGCGATGAGCTCGGCTGCGGCGGTCGGGGTTTCGGCGCGCTTGTCGGCCGCGAAGTCGCACAGGGTGAAATCGGTCTGGTGGCCGACGGCCGAGATCACCGGTGTCTTGCTCGCGCGCACGGCGCGCACGAGGGCCTCGTCGTTGAAGCCCCAGAGGTCCTCCATCGAGCCTCCGCCGCGACCGACGACGATGAGATCGATGCCGGAGATGGCGTTGGCTTGTTGCAGGCCTTGGATGACCGAGCCTGGGCAGGTGTCGCCCTGGACGCGCGCGGGGACGAGCCAGGCCGTGCCGCTCCAGCCACGGGTCCGGAGCACTTCGATGAAGTCGTGCCAGACCGCGCCGATCTCGGAGGTCACGAACGCGACGACCTTGGGGAATTCGGGCAGCGGGCGTTTGAGCTCATCCTCGAACAACCCTTCGGCTTTCAGCTTGGCCTGCAGCTCCTTGAATTTCTGGAAGAGGTCGCCTTCGCCGGCCGGTTTGATCGAGTCGACGATCAGCGAGAACTTACCGGACTTGCCGTAGAAATCCGCCTTCACCTTCGCGACGACCTTCATGCCGTCGCGGAGGGGCGTCTTGAGCCAGCGCGCCTGGAAAGAGTAGAGCACGCAGTCGACCTTGGCCTCGCTATCCTTGAGCGCGAAGTAGTGGTGGCCGGAGGGATAGGTCTTGTAGCCGGAGATTTCCCCCGTGACTTCCAGCGTCCCCATCCCGTTAAGATGGCCCTTCAGGACATCGGCGAGGTCGGAGATGGTGAGAGGAGCCGAGGACACGTCGGGAGATTCGGGGATTCGGAAGGGAAGGGCAAGAGGTCTTGATATAGGGGGAAGCGGTTGGCGATTGGGAAGGCAGCTAAATCAAAGGGAGACCGGAAACCGGAAAGGATGCGGCGGGAGATTCATTTTCAGGTCCCTGGTCTCGGCCGTCGGGTATCAGGTTCAGGTCTTCAGGTTCGGGTACAGGTCCCGCACCCGTACCCGCACCCGTACCTGAACCTGTAGCCGAGACCTGGGACCCGAAGTTATGTGCCCCAGCTAATCATCCGGTCTCCGGTTTCCCCTTGAGTTTATGCATCGGGGTAGGGGCGTGGCTTCGCCGCGCCCTCTGTATGAGGAGTGCACGATAAATCGTGCCCCTACCACGGTTCGCCCTACGGCGAACTCAAGACAGGCGGATGCGATGTCATCGCATCCCTACCCATCCCCTCTCTCTTGCTTCCCTCTCGCCTTTCGCTCTTAACCCCTTGGTGCCAGAACACACCAAAGTCATGGGCAAGGAATGGGCGGACGCCCGCCGGGCGGCCAACGTGGCCCGTCTGGCCGCGACGCTGGCCTCCGCCTTGGTTGGTCGCACGGGCATCACCTTTGAGCTCGGCTGCGGCCACGGGCATTGGCTCGCTGCCTATGCCGCGGCACATCCCGATGAATTCTGCGTGGGCATCGATTTGATCACGCATCGCGTCGAACGCTCGGTACGCAAGCAGACGCTCGGCAAACTCGACAACGTCATCTTCCTCAAAGCCGAGGCGACGGAGTTCCTCGAGGCGCTTCCGCCCGCCGTCGTGCTCCAAAAAATCTTCATCCTCTATCCGGATCCGTGGCCGAAGAAGAAGCATCACAAGAACCGCTTCATCCAAGCCTCGAGCTTGGACCTCCTCGCCCAGCGCGCCGCGGCCGGCGCACGTCTCCACTTCCGTACCGACGACTTGGATTACTCGGAATGGACGCGCACGCATCTCGCCGAACACGCCGCATGGAATCTGCAGACGGAAACCACGTGGCCGTTCGAGCAAACGACGTTCTTTGAGGAGCGCATGAAGGCCAAACGCGACATCGAGGCGGAAAGGGTGCCGTAAAATCACCAAATCGTGCCGATTGCAGGGGTCTACTTTCCCTTGCATCTCCACCTTTCATAAGTTGTCATAAATGCTGTGAAGTCCTTCCGTCACACACGCATCACTTTTACCATCGGGCCGGCCACCGAGTCGGAGGCCCAATTGGAAGCGATCATCCACGCCGGGGCCAACGTGGTCCGCCTCAACATGGCCCACGCCGACCACGCGTGGGTCAGGGCCACCGTGGAACGCGTCCGCAAGGTCAGCCTCCGCATGAAGAAGGAGCTCGGGGTGATGATGGACATCAAGGGACCCGAGATCCGCACCGGCTCCCGCAAGGAGGCCACCCAGCTCACCGTCGGACAGGTCGTGGACGTCACGGGCTCGGACACTGCCCTCGCCGATGGCGAGATTCTCGTCATCCCCACCAATTACCCGAAGATGATCAGCGCCGTGCCCGTGGGCGGTGTCGTCTTGGTCGATAACGGCCTCATCCAGCTCCGCGTCCTCGAACAGAAGAAGGACCGCCTCCGCTGCAAGGTCGAGCAGCCCGGACCCCTCGGCAGCCGCCGTCATATTAACCTTCCCGGCGTCAAAGTCGATCTCCCGGCCCTCACCGACAAGGACCGCGCCGACGTCGCCGTCGGTTGCGAAGTCGGCGTCGATTTCTACGCGCTCTCGTTCGTCCGTGAAGCGGCCGACGTCTACGCCCTCCGCACGCTGCTCGCCCAGCACGAGTCCAAGGCGCACATCATCTCGAAGATCGAGGACCAGTCCGCGATCGAGCACCTCGGTTCCATCCTCGAGGCCACCGACGCGCTGATGGTCGCCCGTGGTGATCTCGGCATCGAAATCCCTTACGAGACTTTGCCGCTCATCCAGCGTCGCGCGGTCGCCATGGCCATCGCCTGCCGCAAGCCGGTGATCGTCGCCACGCACATGCTCGAGTCGATGATCCAGAACCCCGTCCCGACCCGCGCGGAAGTGACCGACGTCTCCAATGCGGTGCTCGAGATGGCCGACTCGGTGATGCTCTCCGGCGAAACCACCACGGGCAAGCACCCGATCCGTTGCGTCGAAGTGATGACCCGCATCGCCAAGACCACCGAGAACGAGCTGCCGCGCGTGCTTTCGCCCGAACAGCCCAACGAGACCCCGAAGATCAAGCTCCTGCGCGCCGCCGCCGGCCTCGCCCAGGACCTCGGCAACACCGGCATCATCGCGTTCACGCGCAACGGCGACGTGCCCCGCACCCTTTCGTCCCTCCGCACTGTGGGCTGCCCGATCTACGCGTTCATGGAAGAAGAACACGTCCACCGGAAGATGAGCCTCCTCTGGGGCGTCGAATCCTTCCGCACGAAGTTCGAGCCCAAGGCCGAAGATAATATCACGCTGGCGCTCATCCGCCTGCGCGACGAAGGCTTCTGCGTGCCCGGTCAGATGCTCGTCATCGTGACCAACGTGATCCTCGGTCCGACCGTCATCGATTCCGTCCAGCTGCGTTCTGTGCCGCCAATCGAAGCGCCGAAAGCATAACGCTTTCGTGTGGGGGTCTGCTGGCATGGTGAACGGCTGCGAAGCAGTTGCCTTGGGTAGGGTCAGCACTGCGTGCTGACCTAGCTGCCTCGAGGTAGGGCGCGGCTCTCCGAGCCCGCCGCTACCTTGTGGACGGACGGCTCGGAGAGCCGTCCCTACCTCCATCTTCAGGCCTCGGGAGATAATTTTCCCAACCGCTAGCCGCTAACCTGAAAATACCTTCGCGCCAGCGCCTGCGTGCCGGAATCCCCTTCGCCGGCAGCCACGACATCGCCGTAGAGTTTTGCGGCGAGCTCGAGGCCGGGCAGCGTGATGCCTTGCTCCTTGCACACGTCCAGCGAGAGGCCGATGTCCTTCACGAAGTGCTTCACGTAGAAGCCTGGGGCGAAGTCGCCCTTGAGCACGCGGGGCGCGAGATTGAGCAAGGCCCAGCTCGAAGCGCCGCCGCCGGAGATCGACCGTAATGTGGTCTCGAGGTTCAGTCCCGTCGCGTGCGCGAACGCCAAGGCTTCGGACATTGCGATCATGCCGGAGGCGATACCGATCTGGTTGGCGAGCTTGCAGAGCTGACCGGTGCCCGGGCCGCCCTGGAGGACAATCGTCTTACCCATCGCCGCGAAGAGTGGCGCGGCGAAATCATAATCCTTCTGCGCCCCGCCGACCATGATGGTCAGCGTGCCTTCGCGGGCGCCGCGATCGCCACCGGAGACCGGCGCATCCAAGGGACCGAAACCTTTGGCCGAAGCCTCGACGGCAAGCGAACGGGCGAGCGCCGGGCTCGACGTGGTCATGTCGATGAGCACGCAGCCGGGCTTGGCCGCGGACATGAAGCCCTGCGGGCCACGCCAGACTTCCGCGACGTCGTTCGGGTAGCCCACCATCGAGATCGCCGCGTCGACGCCCTTGGCCGCTTCTGCCGGCGAAGCGGCCCACTGGGCGCCCAACGCGAACAGGTCCTCGGCCTTGGCCTTCGTGCGGGTGTAGACCGTCACCTCATGGCCGGCCTTGAGTAGGTTGGCCACCATGCTCTTGCCCATCACCCCAGTGCCCACGAACGCGATTTTCATGGGCCTAATCAAAGAAGGATAGGGGACTGAGTCGAGGTCGGCGTTGAGGACGGAAGGTAGGGTCAGCACTGCGTGCTGACCTAGGTGCAAAAGTGCAAATCGGCCTGCGGCCTGTGCAAAGGTGCGAAAGTCGGGTGGTGGCTGCCCCGTAGATTGGTTGAATCGTTGGATGGTTGGCTGGAGGGAGTGCTGCGCCCTACGGGCTTTGCCTCCTTTTCGATTCAACGATTCAACTGTCCAACCATTCAACATAACTTCGGGTGGCGGGTGGCAGCCTCGGGTGGCAGGTGGCGGGGATGGGTAGGGATGCGATGACATCGCATCCGCCTGTCTTGAGTTCGCCGTAGGGCGAACCGTGGTAGGGGCACGATTTATCGTGCACTCCGCAACAGGTATTGGCGGTTGGCGGTTAGCGGTTGGGAACACAAGAGACAGGAGGGCGCGGCGAAGCCACGCCCCACCCTTCGGCCGCCCTGCGGCGGCCGCCGCATCCTTTCCGGTTTCCGGTCTCCCTTTGAGTGAGCTGCCTCCCCGACCGCCAACCGCTTCCACCTCCCCTCACCGTTCATACGGCCGGTAGCGGTGTAGTTCCCGTTCCGGCGTGCCCACGGGCGGCTTCAGCAGGTTCTTCTCCAGGTCCATGACCAGCCGCCGATCGTCCGCCACCGGATTATAATAATAGCGAAACGCCACCCACCCGTAGCCGCTCCGGATCGGCCCCTGAATCTTGGCGTAGTGGGCGGAGGTCACTTTGCCATCCGGGCCGAGCAACGGACGGATGCGCAGATAGAATCCGACATAATCATCTCGGGCGGCAGGATAGGGAAGCGTGCTGTAGGGTAGGTCCATGTTCGCGGCGTAGTTTTCAATCGGAGCTTCCGGTGGGATTTTCAGCGGCGAGTAGGGCCAGAAGAAGGGTGAACGTATGATGCCCGCGCCTTGGTCGTCGCAACGGATCCGTGTGACGCCCTTGAATGATCCGTAGAGGTCAGCGAACTTCCCTTCGGATAATCGTGCCAGCTCTGGATCTTTTCGAAACATCTCGATGGTCTCAGCTTCCTGAGTCCATCCGACCTGCTCCCCTTCGTTCCATATCCTGATGTCGGCAGTTTTGCCATTCCCCCAAGGGGGTACGGGCTCGCCTAAATCGAAGTCGAACCCCACCCAGGTCTTGGCCGGGAGCGTGCCGGAGTCTGCGCGGAGCAAGACGTCTTTATAGCATAAGCCGATGCCAAGATTTTCGCGCGGGAGGGTGACCACTTGTTCCTGAATCGATGGCACGACCCCGAGCCCGTGACGATGGTCCGCATCCGCCTCGAAGTATCCGCTTTTGTGGACGCGAAGCCTGATCAAGCACATGTCTTCGCCCGCTTCCCATCGGAAGGTGCCATCGGCGGAAGTCTTTCCCTCAAAGGTACGCAAGCTTGAGGTACGCGGATCGTTGATCCGGCTGAAGATAGCCTCGACGGCCGCCCCCACTATTGGCTGGCGGGCTTCGTCAAGGGTTAGGACCGAGTAATCAATCCCACGAAGCTCGGTGAATCCAAGGCTTAGTCCAAGGAGTGGGAGGACGATTTTCATCGAAGAGAGGACTCCGTGATCATCTTGGTGAAGAGCGGGTGGACGAGTGGCAGGGCGACGTTCTTGAAATCACTATGGAGCCAGCGCCCGGCCTGGAGCTTCCCTGCATGTCCTTCTGTCGGCCAACGGCCGGATGCTCGCCCGAGCGCCTCCAGATCGAAATTCTCCGTCCCTTTCGAGGTGATACCGGGCAGGGGAGTCGCGCCCGCAGCGAACGTCATCGCAGGAATCGCCCGCGCGAGGAGATCGTAACGGACGTTAGGTGAGCGGAGGAGAGGCGACGCAACGGGAAGATTAAGGCGGTGGAGCCAGCTTTCATTGAAAGGCGTGAAGAAGGGGTCCCTTAGCAGTTGAGTCGCAGGAAGATGGGTGGCGACCGACGGATGGAGTAGGCCATAGCGGCCACCCAAGCCCTTGAACGGACCGTTAGGTATGTACGGGCCACGCCAAGCTTGATTGAAACCCCAGCCTCCCTGGCTGCGTTCCATGGCGAGGGCGCCAAGGGAGCGATTCCAGCCTACACCCTTAAGCAGCTCCTGCGTCTTCCAGACGCCGTAGTCGATTGCCCTGCCGGACCAAAGCGTCGCCAGGATCGAAGCCGAAGTCATGTCGGCCGGACAGTTCGTGACATCTTCGCCGGGTGAATAACAGTTCGCCGCAATATTCAAGGAGCGGACCCGCGAGAAAGCGTTGCTCCAAGAATAGGTGCGTCGGCGATCGCCTGCTGGCGGGAGCTTGTACCAATCGGAGGCGTAGAGCCTGCGCGCGTAAGGCCGCCAGAGGATTTCGGTCATCTGAGCCCCTTGTTCGGCTAGGCCTACGTCGCCGACGATGGCTTCAATCGGGAGGGCGGCGTTCAGCATGAAATACCGGGCCGGGGTGAAGCCCGCCTGTACGGCTTGCGCTGCGACGATGTTCCCCAGGCTGTGGCCGATGAGCAACGTCCGCGATTGATCGACGAAGCCGAGCGCCCGCGGAATCTCGTCGCCCGCTTGGAAGGCCTGGAAGACCGCCTTGTGATAATCTAGACCGGTGTCGCCGTTCCAGGTGATCCCGACGAACCGGGCGTTGCTGCCCAGCATGTATAATCGTTTGAACGTCTCGGCGTGCCATCCGCGTGCGGCCTGGCCGGATACGTTATAGCCATGGACCATGACGACCCAGCGCGGGTTCGTCTCGTCGTCCGGCAGGCCCGCGGGTTCGCCGGTCGCGTTCGGCCGGCCAGGCTCCTTGATGGGCGCGGGTTGGCCGGAATATTCGAACGACGCGCGGCAAAGGTTCACATGTCGATACATCGACTCGACCGGCACGATGCCGAGGGGCTGCTCGATGACGGCCACCGCCCGGTCATTATGTTCGATCTCGATCCGCAAAGGGCGGGACGTCGATCGGGCTCCTTCCAGGAGGATGATCCCGTTACCGCGTTCGCTGATACGATCGATGAACGGCCTAGGCAATTCGATGCGACCTCGCGCATCGGGTGTCAGTACCGTCGCGGTGCTCAACGGACCTTCGCCACTCGGCCCGAAGGCTAACAGAGACGGATTACGATGAATCGCCCCGGCGGCCGCAGGCGCCAAGCCTGTCAGCACTATCTGGACGGCTTGATCCTCGTTGCCGATGTAGTAACGGAATCCGGCATCGGGCCGCATCAGCTTCGTGACCTTTTGGAGATTCAGGTTGATCGGCATGAAGTCGATCAGGTCGCGCAATCCGTCGATGCCTGGCTGGGCATGATCGGATTGAGTCCACGGACGCGCGGGAAGGTCGGCCCGCTCTTGGCATTCGCCTTGGTCGTCATCGTCGTTCAGCCAATGGCGCAGAGGTCTGCCTTCCTCTGGCCTTTCATTGTCGACGATGACGCCGTCGCGGTTGACGTCCGCTTCGATCCCTGCCGGGACCGTGATAAAATCAGCCACCGAGTACTCGAGATGATTCCCTGATTCAGGCGTCAGGCTGAGCGTGATCAACTTACCCTCGTCGGCCGCCTTCAGTTTAAAAGGAAGCCCGACGTAGGTCGGCTCATCGTCGACCGGCACCGGCGTCTTCCATTCGGCGATGGTGCTACCGTCTTCTCGCCGGATCGTAACGACGTAGCCTTGCATTAGCTCCAAGGGATTCCAGCGGACCTGGTGTTTCCACATCAGCAAGAACGTGCCGGCCTTGAGGTCGGAGCGGCGGACTTCAACGGCTAGGTCAGGCAGGTAGCCTGGAAGATAGTAATACCTGAGCGAGAAAGACGCTCCCGAAGATGGCGTAGGCCGGGCCTGTTCGATGGTGCGTCGTCGGGTGGACAGCAGTTCGGCGACCTTGAGCCGAAGATTCGGATTGCCGCTAGGTGTGCCGAAGCCGCCTTCGGTGACGACGGACGAAGGAAAATCCCTTGGGTCGCAGGGGTCCGTGCCGTTGACGAGTTCGGCCAGGTCATCCCAGCGGTCCCCGTCGGTGTCGGCGGCAAGCGGGTTGGTCCCCAGCTGTTCTTCCAGTTCGTCATCCAAGCCGTCCTCGTCTGCATCCAGGCCCATGGACAGGAACGTGGTTTCGGTCGCCCTGAATGCGGCGACGCAAGGCAAAGGTGCGGAGAGGTGGAGGACGAAGAACCAGCACAGGAGGAAGCGTGTAGTCATGGCCTGATCTACGTTAGCATTCCCAGCGGTAAAACAATGCGACTGCCTTGAGGTTCTTATGATGAGTCGATTCCCCTGTCTCCATTTAGGGAAAGCCCGGGCTGGCTATATGTCCGCGACCTGTCGAATAAAGGCGGGGGAAAGTGATCGGGTCGGTTGACGCTGTAACCGCAGGGGTTATCTAGTGTCTTATGCGCATGCCCCGCCGCACCCTGTCCCTGGCCGCCCTTTGCCTGGTGGCCGTCGCCTGCGCCCAGATCGGCGACAAGGCCGGCGAAGCCCAGATGCAGCTGGTGCCGGACAGCCTCATCCCGCCTTCCCCGCCGCGTACGCCGCAGGAAGAGCTGAAGACGTTCCAGATCGCGAAGGGTTATCAGATCTCGCTGGCCGCCAGCGACCCGCAGGTCGGCGATCCGGTGGCCGCGCAGTTCGGTCCGGACGGCAGGCTTTGGGTCGTGGAGATGCAGGGCTACATGCCTGACCTCGATGCTACGACGGAAGACCAGCCGCATGGCCGCGTGGTGGTGCTCGAGGACAAGGACGGCGACGGGGTCTTCGAGACGTCCACGGTCTTCCTGGATAACGTCGTGATGCCCCGCGCGCTCGCGCTGCATCGCGATGGCGTCCTGGTCGGCGCTCCGCCCCATCTCTGGTTCTGCCGCGACACGAACGGCGACGGCAAGGCCGACGAGAAGATCGAGGTCGCGACGGACTTCGGCGTGCGCGTCTATCCGGCCCGTCCGCAGCTCGCCAATCCCGAACGCGCCCCGAACGCCTTGCTCTGGGGTCATGATAACTGGCTGTACGTCGGCGCCTACACGGCCCGCTTCAAGTTCAAGGACGGCCGCTGGCAGCGCGGGCTGAGCAACTTCCGCGGGCAGTGGGGCCTTTCGCAGGACGACTACGGCCACCTCTTCCATAACAGCAACAGCGACCAGATGCGCGCCGACGTCATCCCGTCGTCGTACCTCAACCGCAACCCGAACCTCGGCCGCACCACGGGCCTGAACTGGAAGGTCGCGAAGGAGCAGCTCGTCTGGCCGATCCGCGTGAACCCCGGCATCAACCGCGGCTATCGCCCAGAGATGCTCCGCGAGTTCAAGCTCAAGGAGTTCACGGCCGCCTGCTCGCCGTATATCTACCGTTCCGACCTCTTCCCGGGAGACGCCTATGGCAATGCGTTCGTGTGCGAGCCCGCCGGTAACCTCATCAAGCGCAACGTGGTGAAGTCCGAAGGCGGCACCCTCGTGGCCACGCCGTATTATGACCAGTCGGAGTTCCTGGCCTCGACCGATGAGCGCTTCCGTCCCGTCAGCCTGCTCACCGGCCCGGATGGCGCGCTCTACGTCATCGACCTCTACCGCGGCATCATCCAGCACCGCATCTCGCTGACCACCTACCTGCGCGAGCAGATCGTGAAGCGTGGCCTCGATAAGCCGCTCGCGCTCGGACGCGTCTGGCGCATCGCCCCCGAGGGCGCTGCTGTCGTGCCGGCCAAGAAGCTTTCCGCGATGACTCCGGCGGAACTCGTCGCCGAGCTCGCGAGCGGAAATTCCTGGCGCCGCGAGACCGCCCAGCGTCTGCTCGTCGAAGCCGCCCCGGATGCCGCAATCGACGCCGCATTGGTGGCCCTCGCCAAGGATTCCGCCTCGCCCATGGGGCGCCTGCATGCGCTTTGGACGCTGGAAGGCCGCGGTGCCGTGAAGGCCGAGGCCGTGCTGGCCGGCATGGCCCACGCTGACCCGCGTGTGCGCGCCGCTGCCATTCGTGTCTCCGAGTCTCTCATGGCCACGTCAGATCGCGATGCGATCGTCGCCCGCTGGACCGAACTCGCCGCGACCGAAGTCGTCACCGAGGTCCAGCAGCAGCTGGCGCTCTCGATCGGCGAAGCCAAGTCGCTCGCTGCCGACCTCGCTGGCGCCGCGCTGGTCACGCGCGCGGCCGACGTCGCCTTCATCCAGGACGCCTTCGTCAGCGGACTGGAAGGGCGGGAGATTGACCTCTTCGAAGCCGTGCTGAAGAAGCCCGCCGCTTACGCCAAGACTTTACCGGCCGCCTTGCTCCGCTGCGTCTTCTCGACGCGTAAGCCCGCGCAGGTCGAGAAGGCCCTGGCGATCATCGCCGCGCTGCCCCTCAGGTCACAGCAGGTCACCTTGCTGGGTTCGCTGACCACGCACCCGACCGTCACCGCCAAGCGCCCCGTCAAGCTCGCCGCCGAGCCGGCTTCGTTGGCTAAACTTTCCAAGAGCAAGGATGCCGCCATGATCAAGGCCTTAGCGTGGTTTAAGAGCACCGTCGTCTGGCCCGGCAAGCCCGGCGTCGTCGTCTCCGTCGTGAAGCCGCTCACCAACGCAGAACAAGCGATGTTCGATTCCGGCAAGCAGACTTTCGCCGGCCTTTGTGCCGCGTGTCACCAGCCGACCGGCCGAGGACTGGAAGGCCTCGCGCCGCCGCTGGCGGATTCCGAGTGGGTCAACGGCGACCCTGAGCGTATTATCAAAGTCGTCATGCACGGCTTACGTGGCCCCATCAAGGTGAAGGGCCTCAGCTACAGCTACGACATGCCCGCCGCAGGGTTCCTTTCCGACGAACAGATCGCCGGCGTCCTGACGTATATCCGACGCGAGTGGGACCACGAGGCTTCGCCCGTACCGCTCGACCTCGTCCAGAAGATCCGTGCCGAAACCAAGGGCCGGACCGATGCGTGGACGGAGGGGGAGTTGGGGAAGAAATAGAGGTAGGGACGGCACCACGTGCCGTCCTAAGTGCAAAAGTGCAAATCGGCCTACGGCCTGTGCAAAGGCGCAAAGGTCGGGTGGCGGGTGGCAGCCTCGGGTGGCAGGTGGCGGGGATGGGTAGGGATGCGATGACATCGCATCCGTTCACGAGGTAGGGACGGCTCTCCGAGCCGTCCGTTCGCGGACGAAGGTCGTGGGGTCCGATAACTTACCCGGCTATCGTTGATTGCTCTGCGAACGGACGCGACGCCGTCGCGCCCCTACCTCGAGGCAGAGGCATGAAATCAAAGGGAGACCGGGAACCGGGGAGGAGGCTGCGGGCCGCCGCAGGGCGGCCGAGGGTAGGGGCGTGGCTTCGCCGCGCCCTCCTGTCTCTTGTGTTCCCAACCGCTAACCGCCAACCGCCAATACCTGTTGCGGAGTGCACGATAAATCTGCCACTACCATGGTTCGCCCTGCGGCGAACAAATGCCCAAGCCAATCATCCGGTCTCCGGTTCCCCTTTTGAGTTTATTTGTCTCGAAGCTAGGTCGTGACGCGGTCCCGACCCTACCCGATACAGATTAGGACAGCACGTGGTGCTGTCCCTACCTCAGGATCTCACTCAAAACTAAACTCGCCGTCGGTCGCTTCGGGGGGCGGAGGATTGCCGGCGAGGATGGTGCGGACGAAGAGATCACGGTGCTCAGCGCAGGGGCCATGCGCGCGGAGGGCTTCAACGTGCTCAGGTGTGCCGTACCCTTTATGCGTGGCGAAACCGTATTGGGGATAGCGCGCGTGCATCTCGACGAGCATCCGGTCGCGTTCGACCTTGGCCACGATGGAGGCGAGGGCGATGGCGAGGCTCTTGCCGTCGCCACCTTTGACGGAATCGTGCGCCCAGGCAAACGGACGAAGCGGCAGGCCGTCGACGAGCACGAGGAACGTGCGCGCATCGGTCCGTCCGAAGAGTTCGCCCTCGGTACCCGCGGCGGCGAAGAGGGGAGCGATATGGCCCACGGCGAGCTTGGCGATGCAGCGGGCCATCGCGAGACGCGTGGCGCCGAGGATATTATGGGCCGAGATTTCCATGACCGAGCCGGAAGCCCAGGCGGTCTTAAGTTTGCCTTCGGCTTCCATCTTCGCGATGGCCTCGCGCAATTCCGCGCGCTTCTCCGGCGTCAGCTTCTTCGAATCGTTCGCTCCGGAGAGTTTTCGCAGCCAAGCAGGTTCGCCGTAGAAGCCGGCGTCGAGCAGTACCGCGGCGGCGATCACGGGCCCGCAGAGGGAACCACGGCCGGCTTCATCCACTCCCGCGATGCCCGGACGATCGGCACCTTTCTTGCGGTCGAATGATGCCAGTGAGGCCACGGCTTATTCCGCCTTCTTGCGGCGGACGAACGGTTTGGTCGCCGGCGGCTCGAGCCCACGGACCTCGTAGGCGGTCTTGAAGTGCAGCTTGGCGAAGTTGACGAGGATCGCGGGGCCGAGACGTCCGACAAGTTCGATGCCGGCGTTCTTGGCTTCAGAGCCAGAGCCCTTGGGCAGCTGCACGCCGCCGTCCTGCGACAGTCGGTCGATCTCGCGGACGAAGGCCGCGCGGGCGACGATGGAAGCCGCGGCGACGACGGGGTCGGATTCGGCCTTGGTGCGCATGCGGAGGTCGAACTCGACGCCTTTACGGACGAGTTCCTTTTGCACGAGGGGTTCTTCAGTGAATTGGTCGAGCAGGCCCCACTTGGGGCGACGCTGGTGCTGCAGTTCGAAATCCTTGAGGGCTTCTTCGCACGAGGTCGCGTGCATCCAGCCCAGCAAGCGGTTGAGGTTCTTACCGAAGCGTGAGTGCAGCTCGTTATACTTCGCCATGCGCATGAACGTCGTCTTCACCGCCACGCCCGGGGTGGAGCGGATGATGCGGTCGAGCTCAGCGATCTTCGGGTCGGTGAGCTTCTTGGAGTCTTTGATGCCGAGCTCGATCCATTCGCGGGTCATCTCGCCGGTCGCGATGACGCAGGCCGAGACCACCGGGCCGAAGAGGTCGCCCTTGCCGGATTCATCCAGGCCGGCGTGTTCTTCGAACCACTCCGGATTGTTCTCGGCCTCATAGCCCAGGACCGCCTGGCCGGTGACATCGGGCTCGAGGGTGAATTTCACGAAGTCCTCGGTGCCCTTGCCGGAGATGACGCACTTGCCTGACTTGTAGTGGACGATGTTCAGGTTCTCGCCCTTGAAGGCGAAGGCCGCGTGGTCGACCGGGAAGGAGACCCAGCCCTTGGCCACGAGGATGGTGCGGAGCTTCGCGGCCTCGGCCGCGTCGAGCTTCAGCGTGTGCATCGCCACCTTCTTCGGCTCGTCGTCGGAGTCCTGCTTTGCCTTTCGTGCCATGAGTCCCAAGGTCTACCCGAGTTGGCCACCGAATCCAGCCCCATCCATGCCCGCCGCGAAACCCGCCCGTAATGCCAGCATCTCCGCGATGCGCCGGGCGCTTTTGGCCTGGTTCGCCCGGAACCGCCGGCCGATGCCGTGGCGGGAGAAAGTCTCGGCTTATCGGACCGTGGTGTCGGAACTGATGTGCCAGCAGACCCAGATTGCTACCGCGATCCCGTACTTTGAAAAGTGGACCGCCAAGTGGCCCGACTTCAAGGATCTCGCCAAGGCGGAAGAAGCCGAGGTTCTCGCCCTGTGGGCCGGCCTCGGCTATTATTCGCGCGCGCGAAATCTCCTGAGCCTCGCCAAGCAGGTCGCTGCCCTGAAGTCGCCGCCGCGGACCGCCGCCGAGTGGCGTGAGTTCAAGGGCGTCGGGCCCTACACCGCCGCCGCCATCGCCAGCATCGCTTTCGCCGAGCCCGTCGCGGTCGTCGATGGTAACGTCGTGCGCGTGCTCGCGCGTCTCGATGGGGTCCGCGCCAAGCTGCGCGACGCCTCGTCGGCCGCCAAGCTCTTCGCTGCGCGTGCGGATGAACTCGTCGACCCCAAGCAGCCCGGAGATTTTAACCAGGCCATAATGGAGCTCGGCGCCACCGTCTGCCGTAAAGGCGTGCCGGACTGCGCCCAGTGTCCGCTCGCCGAATGGTGCGACGCGAAGCAGGTCGGGGATGCCCAGGCCTTGCCGCGTTTCGTGTCCAAGGAGCGCAAGGAAGCCGTCGTCGAACGCGCGCTCGTCACCCGCGACGGCAAGGTCCTGCTGCGTCGCAATCCGCACAGCGCCAAGCGCCTCGCCGGCATGGCGGAGATCCCCGTGCTGTCGTCGCTCGGCGTCGAGCCGGCCGGCGAGCCCGCGCTCGTGCGTCGACGCACCATCGGCACCGTGACTTACGAAGAGAAACTCCACGCCCTCGAACCCAAGGTCGCCGAGGTCCGTCGCTGGGCGAAGGATGGCGAGCTCGAATGGGTGGACGCGCAGGCGTTGGACGGGGCCGCGTTGAGCGGTCCGCACCGGCGCTGGCTCGGCGAGTGGCTTAGTCGAGGCGGTCGGACAGCGCGCGGCAGACGGCCTTGAGGGTCGCCACGCGCGCGTAGCGCTTGTCGTCGCCCGAGACCACCACCCACGGGGCGTGCGGCGTGTCCGTGCGCGCGATCATGTCTTCGGCCGCACGCAGGTTATCGTCCCACTTCTTGCGGTTGCGGTAATCTTCCTTCGTCATCTTGTGGCGCTTATGCGGGGAGATTTCGCGAGCGTGGAAGCGGCGTAGCTGTTCTTCCTTCGAGATATTGATCCAGAGCTTGAGCACCACCATGCCGGTTTCGGCGAGGCGCGCTTCGAAGTCGTTGATCTCCGCGTAGGCGCGGGCCCATTCGGCGTCTTTGGCGAAGCCCTCGACGCGTTCGACCATCACGCGTCCGAACCAGGAGCGATCGAAGACGGCGAGATGGCCGGGGGCAGGTACCTTGTTCCAGAAGCGCCAGAGATAGTGGCGGGCCTTTTCTTCGGGCGTCGGGGCGGGCGTCGGGAAGACCTGGTAGTGGGCCGCGTCGAGCAGGCCGCAGAGACGGCGGATCGCGCCGCCCTTGCCGGCCGCGTCGGGTCCTTCGAGGACCACGACCGTCGCCATGCCTTTCTGCGCGGCGAGGCGCGAGAGGCGGCCGAGGCGTGCCTGGAGTTTCGCCATCTGCTGGCTATAGCCCTTCTTGTCGAGGGTCGGGTGGGCCGTGGCGCTTTCGAGCAGGCCGCGCGGACGACCGCTGGGCTTCTTCGCGGCGACCGCCGGGCGACGGCGCGAGACCTGAGCCATCTGCGCGGCGATGGCGAGGCCCGCATGCAGGTCACGGTGCTTCGTCTCGCCGCCTTGGATGACTTTCCAGGGCAGGTTCTTGCCGCTGCCTTGGGTGCGTAGCGAACGGGCGAGGGTGTGGGCGGACTTCTTGGTCAGCAGCAGGTCGTCGGGCGTGACCACCCAGCCTTCGGCGTCGGTGTCTTCGGCTTCGCGGAGGCGTTTGCGGAGGAGTTTCTCCGGCGACTCGATCCAGATCTTCACCACCGAAGTACCGTCAGCCGCGAGGAGTTCCTCGAACGTACGGAGGGACTTCAGACGCACGCGCAGGGCATCGCCCGTGAGCTCGTCGTTGGCCGCCTGGACTGTCGTGCGGGTGAGCCAGTCTCCGACCACGATCGTGAGGCGTCCTTTGGCCGGCATGTCTTGCCAGTAGGGCCACAGGAAAGGGTGCTTCGCGGGGGCGTGGGCTTCCGGGGCGCAGATGCGCACCGTGCGGGAGTCGAACCATTCCGTCAGCTGGTTGGCGAGTTCGGAGGCCGCGAGACGGTCATTGCCGCCGATGACGATCACCGCGCTCTGCTGCTTCGTGACCAGGCGGCGCTGGGCGGCCAGGAGGCGAAGGTGGAGGGCGGAGCGGGCTCGCTCGAGTGCGCTACGGGTAGGCATCGGGGGCACTATGCAGGACGCCCCCGCGGATGGGAAGCGTGATTGAGTGACAGAACCGTGACGGCTCAGCCCAGCAGCCCGGCGATGTCGGCCACGTAGACTTGACGCCCGCCGGCGTGGGCGGAGTCGAAGCAGAGCTGGCGGCCGCTGCGGCTGGCCGAGGGGTGTGTGTCGCAGCGCCATTCGCCCGTGTAGGCAGGCGGGGCGGGGAAGGAGCCGACCGGGACGCGCCGATTCGTCGGGATGTGATACAGGTACGGATTCTGCAGGCGGTCCTTACCTTGCGGGTAGGTGTCATTCAGCACCCACTCGCTGTTCGTATTCGGCAGATAAGTGTTATGCCCGTTGGCTGGCATCGCATCCTTGCCGATGACCGTAACCTCGTCGGACAGGTCCTTAAAGAGGTAGAAGCGTTCGCCGTGCGACGGGTGCCAGGCGAACGCGAAGATGTGCTGCGGGTCGCGCCAGACGAAGTGCGAGGTCCCGCCGTTGGGGTCCATCACGTGGACCTTGCCGCCGTTGACGTCGATGGTCAGCGCGCGTGTGCGGAAGGCGGCCTTGTCGCCCGGGTTGCGCCAGCGATGGAGGAAGAAGAGGCGCGTGCCATCGGTGTTGCAGAGCAGGTGGTTGAACCAATGCACCGCGTCAGGCTTGAAGGCCGCGGTGGCCGGGCCTGTGAACGGGAGTTTCGCCGCGTCGGCCAGCGAGAAGAGCAGGCGCTGCTGGCCCGTGGCGACGTCCATCCGCCAGATACCGATATCGTCAGGCGTCTTGATGAGTTTCCAGGGGTCGCGTTCGACCCCGGTGGCGTAGCCGTAGCCCGGGCGCGTGACGTCGAGTCGGGCGAAGTCCGGCGCGAAGGCCGTCTTGCCGTCCGGGCTGAAGGTGTAGAACGGGTGGGGCAGCGTGCGGGTGCGGCCTGATTTCACGTCGAGGATGCGCGTGACGAAACGGCCGTCTTCGCGGTCGTTCCAGGCGACATCGCGATCGGAGCCAGGGACCCACTGCAGCATGCAGCCTTGCTGCCAGTTCCAGGCATTGGAGCCGCCGAGGTCGATCCAGCGGTCGCCGTCCTGCGTATCGACCATCCCGACGCGAATGGAATCTTCCTTCGTCGGCGAGCGGCCTTCGAAGCTCGTCTCGTTCGCGAGCACGAAGCGGTCGTCGGCCGAGAACAGGAATTTATCGTAGTAACCGCGCCAGTGGAATTTCGGGCCGCGGGTGATCGGGCGGATGCGGGCCGTCGCCGGTTGCGAAGCGCAACCCGCGAGCGCACCGAGGGAAGCGAGGGCGGAGAGTTTGAGGAAGTCGCGACGAGGGAGGGGCATCAGCGTGAGAAAGGGATAGGGGTAGGGGTAGGTGCAAAAGTGCAAATCGGCCTACAGCCTGTGCAAAGGTGCAAAAGTCGGGTGGTGGCGGTTAGCGGTTAGCGGTTGGGAACACATTAGAGGCAAAGTCGCCGATACAGGTGGCGGGTGGCAGCCCCGGGTGGCTGGTGGCGGGATTGGTATCAGGTAGGGTTGAGCGGCCCGCTCAACCGTGGCTGACCGGGCCGGTCAGCCCTACCTCATCTCTTAGCGGTCTTCTTCTTCGTCGTCGGCGGGAGGCAGGACGCCTTTGAGCAGCGCGTCGAGGGTCTTCTGGAGGAGCGCTTTCATGCGCGGCTCATCGGCCTTGTCGACGGCCTTGATCTGCCAGCGGATGGCTTCTTCCTTCTTCCCTTGGAGCCAGCGGAGGCGGGCGAGGGTATCGAGCTTGTCGGAATGCCCTTCCTTCGTGAGCGCCACCGCTTGTACGGCGCACTTCTCGGCGAGGGGCAGGTTGCGCTTTCCTTCGAAGGCTTTCGTCGTGAGCAGGCGCCAGGCGATTTCGTTCATCGCCTCCGCGTCGTCGAATTCCTCGTCGGCCACGCGCTTCAGTTGGGCGTAGAATTTCGTCGGATCGCCGCGAGCGAGGCCGATCTGGGCTTCGATGGATTCGCGGAGTTCCTTGCCTTCCTGGGGAGGGAGCACGCCGGCGGCGGCGGGCAGGGCCTTTTCGGCCGCGTCCCAATCGCGGTTGCGCATCGCTTCGGAAAGCGCGTCGAGTTTCGCCTGGGCGGCGGCCATCTCCGGATCGTTGGGCGCGGTGCCGGCGGGGACGGCGGGTTTGCTCAGGCGGCGTTGCGGGATCTTATCGGCGACCGGCGCGGCGGCGGCGAGAGGCGTACCTGTGAGGATATCGCCGATGACCTCGTCGGTGAGCTGCATCGGGTGGCCCATCCAGGCGACCTTGCCGTCGGCGACGACGAACGCGTGCGGGATGCCTTTCACGTCGGCGGCTTCGAGCCAGTCCTTGATGAAGGCCTTGCCGCCGAGGGCGACGCGGTACGACATCTTGTCGCCCTGGGCCTTCAGGAAATCTTTCGCGCGTTGGGCCGAGGCAGCGTCGCGTTCGGCTTCCCAGACGTTGACGCCCGTGATGACCACGCCCTTCTTGGCCATCTTCTTGTGGAGGTCGTTGAGGTGCGGGATCGCCGCGACGCACGGGCCGCACCAGCTCGCCCAGCATTCGAAGACATAGACCTCGCCCTTCTTGAATTCTTTCACCGCCGCGCCTTGCAGCATCGACTCCGGGCGCGTGGCGGGAGCGGGGTCGCCGACTTTCAGGCCGGCGGCGGAAAGAGTGGCCGTGAGCAGCAGCAGGAGCAGGGCGCGCATTTAAAAACTAATAGGATAGGAAACAGGGGGAGGCAAGATGGGGTTAACGTTAGGAAAGGGCGGTAAGCGGTAAGCGGTTGGCGGTTAGGGTGGGAGAGGGAGGACGGAATGGAGGACTGCGTTGAGGACTGAATGGAGGGCTGAATGGATGAGACACGCATCAGGTGGCGGGTGGCGGCCCCGGGTGGTGGGGTAGGGATGCGATGACATCGCATCCGTTCAGCGCCAGACACATGGCTCAAGGGGAGACCGGAGGCCGGGAGGATGCTGCGGGCTGCTGTATTAGGTGCAAAAGTGCAAATCGGCCTACGGCCTGTGCAAAGGTGCAAAAGTCGGGTGGTGGCGGTTAGCGGTTGGCGGTTAGGGATGCATTAGAGGCAAAGTCGCCGATACGGGTGACGGGTGACGGCCACCGGGGCATCGGCCATTCAGGAGTCGGCTGTTCAGCCACCGGCCATCGGCTTCGGGTTCCCGCGGCTGGCTCCCGAGCGGCCGGATTCTGAACTCCTGGCTCCCGCGCCCGTCACCTGTCACCCCGAAACGGTTTTTTATCCGCCACCCGCCAACCGCCAACACCTGTCATGGGTAGGGGCGCCACTGCGTGGCGTCCGTTCGCGGACGGAGGTTATGGGGTCCGATGACTTCCCCGGCACGTCGATGAATTCCCTGCGAACGGACGCGACGCCGTCGCGCCCTGCCTTTAAGGCAGCTAGCTCAGCACGCAGTGCTGACCCTACCTAGGAAGGGGGAAACAAAAAACCCCGACGGGTGTCGGGGTTTTGCTAAGGACGGGATTTTACCTTCAGGCCTTCGTGGTATTGAACTTCGTGCGGATGGCTTCGACGACGGCCGGGTCGGCCAGGGTGGAGACGTTGCCGAGTTCGCGGCCTTCCGAGATGTCGCGGAGGAGGCGGCGCATGATCTTGCCGGAGCGGGTCTTGGGGAGATCCGGGACGAAGACGATGCGTTCCGGACGGGCGAACTTGCCAATCTTGGCGTCGACCATGCCGTTCAGCTTCTTGGCGAGCTCGACTTCGTTGACCGTCTTGGCGGCGGCGGACTTCAGGATGACGAAGGCCATGAGGCCCTGGCCCTTGAGTTCGTGTTTCACGCCGATGACCGCGGACTCGGCGACCGCCGCGTCCTCGATGAAGATCGCTTCCAGCTCGGCCGTGCCGATGCGGTGGCCGGAGACGTTGACCACGTCGTCGACGCGGCCGGTGATCCAGAGGTAGCCGTCCTTATCGCGGATGGCGCCGTCGCCCGGGAAGTAATATTTGCCGCCCCAGCGGTTCCAATAGGTATCCACGTAGCGCTGTTCGTCGCCGAAGATGCCCTGCGTGATGCCGGGCCAAGGCTTGCGGATGGCGAGGATGCCGTGGTCGGTCTCGTTGCCGTGCTCGTCGAGGACGGCGGCGTCGACGCCGAAGAAGGGCAGCGTGGCCGAACCGGGCTTCGTGGGCGTGCAGCCGGGCATCGGGGTGATCATGTGGCCGCCGGTCTCGGTCTGCCACCAGGTGTCGACGATCGGACAGCGTTCGGCGCCGATGTTGCGGTGGTACCAGAGCCAGGCTTCCGGGTTGATCGGTTCGCCGACGGAGCCGAGGAGGCGCAGCGAGGAAAGGTCATGCTTCTTCACCCACTCGTCGCCCCACTTCATGAAGGCGCGGATCGCGGTCGGGGCGGTGTAGAACACCGAGACCTTGTGGTCCTGGATGATCTTCCAGAAGCGGCCGAAGTCAGGCGCGTCGGGCGCGCCTTCATACATCAGCACCGAAGAGCCGTTGAGCAGCGGGCCGTAGACCACGTAGGTGTGGCCGGTGACCCAACCCACATCGGCCGTGCACCAGAAGAGGTCGTCGCCGCGAAGGTCGAAGACGTACTTGTTGGTCGAGTAGGCGTGGACCATGTAGCCGCCCACGCTGTGCATGATGCCCTTGGGCTTGCCGGTGGAGCCGGAAGTGTAGAGCAGGAAGAGCATCTCGTTGGCCTCTTGCTGGACCGCCTCGCACTGGTCGGTGACCTGGGCGGCGGCCTCGTGATACCAGACGTCGCGGCCCGCTTGCATGGCGCAGCCTGCGTCGGGCTTGCCCGGGTGGCGCTGGAGCACCAGCACGTGGGCGCAGGTCGGGCAATCCTTCACGCCTTCGTCGACCGTCTGCTTGAGCGCGAGGAATTTGCCGCGGCGGTAGCCGCCGTCCATCGTGATGACGGCCTTCGACTTCGCGTCGTTGACGCGGTCGCGGATGGATTCGGCCGAGAAGCCGCCGAAGACGACCGAGTGGACGATGCCGAGGCGGGCGCAGGCCAGGACGGCCATCGCGAGCTCAGGGACCATCGGCATGTAGATCGCAACCGTGTCGCCGCGCTTCAGGCCCATGCCCTTGAGTACGTTCGAAAAGCGGCTGACTTCGGAGAGCAGCTGGCGGTAGGTGATGCGGCGGACCTCGACGGCCTCGCCGTCGGCGGTGGGCTCGCCTTCGTAGACGATGGCGACCTTATCGCCGAGGCCCTTGGCGACCTGGGCGTCGAGGCAGTTATAGGCGACGTTGGTCTTGCCGTCCACGAACCAGCGGAAGAACGGCTTCTTGGATTCGTCGACCACCTTGGTCCACGGCTGGAACCAGGTCAGCTCCTTGGCTTCGTCGGCCCAGAAACCATCCGGATCCTGGATCGAGCGGTTGTAGAGGGCGTTGTAGCCGTCCATGCCCTTGACGCGGGCCTTGGCGACGAACGCGGCGCTCGGCGCGAAGACCTGCTCGTTGGAGCCGAAGCCTTCGGCGCTGGCCTTCTTGACGTCGTCGATCTCTTCGTTGGCGTCGGAGTTCTGAGGGGTGGTGGCCATGGTTTTACGTTTGGAGCGAAGGATGAGGTAGATGGAGAAAGCGACGAGGATGGCGAGCGTGAGGACGAGCCAAGGCGTATCGGAGATGTCGGGGTCGAGGGCAGGGAGCGCCGTAAAGGGTGCCATGGGGTGGATGGGGTAGGAATATGAACCCAGCGGGTCGCGGGAGGGCAACCAAAACGCGGGGTCTGTGAGTAGTTTGACCCCTTGGGCGCGGCTTTGTTGCCTAAAGTTCAGCCACCAGTTCCGCGAAGCCGTCGACCACCCGGACACCCAGCCCTTCGAGCCGCTCGCGATGCTGGTGCCCGTGGGCGGTCAGCACGCAGTCGACACCCATGGCGGCCGCGGCTTCGGCATCATGGTCCGTGTCGCCGAAGTAGAGGACCTCGTCGGGGCGGAGGCCCAGGTCGCCGAGATGGAGGCGGGCGCGTGCCTCCTTGCTGCCGGCGTGGATGTCGTCTCCACCGCACATCTTGATGAAATGCCGGTCGAGTCCGTAATGTCCGAGCGTGGCCACGAGCAGGTTGCGTTCGTAAGCCGAGAGCACCGAGTGCGTGAGCCCGGCCGCGGTGAGACCGTCGATCACCGTCTCCGCGTGCGGGTGTAGCTGGCATTCCGCTTTACGTTCCTCGTAGGCGGAGACGAAGCGATGGGACATCGTGCGGAAGGAGGACTCATCGGGCGTGAGGCCGAGGGACTGGTAGACCTTGATGACTGGGAACTGGAAGATCGCGCGGTAGCGTACCGGGTCGACGAGCGGGTGGCCGTCCTGCTCGAGGATCCGGTTCAGCGACTCGCAGCACAGCCAGGTGTCGTCGAGGAGCGTGCCGTTCCAATCCCAGACGGCGTGACGATAGTCGGTGAGCTTCTTACGCATGGGCGGGTACCAGGGAGAAAGCCTCGATGGCCACGCCTTGGCAACAGTGGGCGAGGTCGGGAGCGCGGCCGCCGACAGCAAAGCCGTCCCAGCGGAGCGGCAGGTCGCTCCACTTCGAGGTCGAAGCTGGGCTGAGTTCATAAGGCCTATGGTGCACTTGGCCGCGGCCGAGTCGGCCACTGCGCTCGGAAAAGAAACTATACCGTTCTGCTAGGTGGAACTCGAGCGTGCCAGGTATGGTGACCTGTGGCGTCGACGTGGGCGCCCAGGCGTACTGCGCCGTGTCCGTCTCGCCGCTGCGGCGGCAGGATTGCGCGAGGCCCGGACCGAAGTCCATCGTCGCGTGTTCATAGGGCAGGCCGAAGCCCGCGCGGGCGATCACGACGGCCGGGGCGCGGTCGCAGTCGAGCGAGAAGAACCACACGCCGGGTTCACCGGCGGCGTCGCGGACGTAGGTGCGGACGTTGAGCTCGTTGAAATAGGATAGCCAGGGCAGGGCGGGCAGGCCGATGGGGCGTACGGCGTTCATGCGGAAGCCGACGACCCCGAGGTGCGCTTTGCCTTCGAAGGTATCGACCGTGAGGCCAGCTGGGAGGCGTGCCTGAATCGCCGCCGGTTCGTATTCCCAATGCAGCAAGAAAAGGTCGTCCCAGCGTTGCCGCATGACCGGGTGGCGTGTCGGGCGGACGCGGGCGCTTAGCAGCCGTTTGGTCGCATCGTTCACGCCGTCATCGTTCTCGGAGACCCCAGAGTGTCAAGCGGACCGGCTTTTATTTCGCGTCGGCGAACGGCGGCTTGGAGAGATCGAGCTGATAGAGCACCTGGTTATAATCCCAGCGCGGCGTCGGCTGCTTGTTGGCGGAGAACGTCGACGTATAGGTGCCTTCGAAATGAATCACCGGTGAGTCGGCGCGGAAGAACTCGGGGTGCAGGACCGGATTATAAAACGTATAATCGTCGTGGGAGAGCACCTTGCGGGCGTTGCCCCATGGGCCCGTGGGGTCGGTGGCTTCGGCCAGCCAGATCTCGCCGAGGAAGGAGGGCTTGCCGCCTTTCTGCGTGAAGATCGCGAGCCACTTGCGATTCCAAGGGTGCCAGGCGATATGGCCCTTGTGAACGACGATGGCTTCGCCGGTCGGCGTCGCCGCGGCGGTCGCGGGGCGCAGCGGCTTCCAGTTCTCCGGATTCTTCCAGCCTTCGTAGGTGGCGGGTGTCCGGAGTATTGGGAACGGGTCGCAGAACAGGATCCATTTACGGCCGGCTTGGTCGGTCCAGGGTACCGCGTGTCCTTCCGGTATCGGTGGGGCTTTCGGGTGGGCCGCGTCTTCGGTCCAGACCGTATCGAGCGGATGGAAGAGTTCCTCGTGCGGGTCCCATTCGACGAGGTCCCAGCGATACGCGTGCATCTCACCTTTCACCTTCACCGCTGAGGCGACCAGATGCGGTGCGCCTTTGGCGTCGGGGAGCGTCACCGCGCCCCAGACCCAGGTCGGTCCATCGCCGGGTACTTTCGCCACGCCGCGCGGGCGCAGTTCGCTTTGCGCGGTCTTACGTTCGCTGACGTAGGCATAGGGTGGGCGCAGGGGCGGTTTCGCCGGCGGCATGAATTTATCGGTCGACGCCGCGGAGACGTTGAAGATGCCGAGCGGGTAGTGGCCCAGGTTCGTATCGCCCCAGAACCAGAGGAGCTTCCCGCCGAGTTCCGCTGTCACCACGCTGTCGGAGCCAAGGACGCCACTTTCTTTCCAGTCGTGTTGCTCGCCGAGCTTCTGGGACTCCGCGAAAAGTCCGGCGCCCGTGAGACGGCCGAGGCGGCGGGCGAGGATGGATCGTTCGACCGTCACCTTAAGCGTCTTGCCGGCGACGGGGGTGAGGCGGATGCCTTTATAGCCGAAGCCGTCGGCCTTCACGCCATAGCCGTGGCCGTGGACCGTGAACCAGGTCTCGCGTCCCATGAGTTCGGGCAGATCGAAGGCAATCAGCCCCGCGTTGTCGGAGACGAAGCGAGCGCCGTGGATCGTGCGGAGTTCGACGCCTGGCACCGCCCAGCCGTCGTCCTTCTCGACGATCTCGATGCGGCAAGGTTGGGCGGCGAATCCCGTAGCCGTGAAAGCCAGCAAGCCAAGGAGCCAAGGGGTGAGCCTCATGAGCGTAGTGTCGGCGGAATCGGCCGTGATTCAAGCCTGTGCGGGGCTTTTCGCTTGGAGCGGGGGCGGTCCGGGCTTACCTCTGGGACATGCTTCCGGAAGCGCGCCAGAAAGAGCTCAAGGCCTTCGCCGAGAAACTCGCGGACATCGCCCGACGGGTCCTGGTCGCGGCCCATGCGCGCGTCGACACCGAGGTCGAGTTCAAGTCCGACGGCACGCCCGTGACCGTCGCCGACAAGGAAGCCGAACGCCAGATGCGCGCGGCCATCAAGCAGGCCTATCCCGATCACGGCATCCTCGGCGAGGAGTTCGGCCCGGAGAACGTCGACGCCGAGTATTGCTGGGTGCTCGATCCCATCGACGGCACCAAATCGTTCCTCTCCCGCGTCCCGCTGTACGTCACCCTCATCGGCCTGCGTTTCGAAGGTAAGCCCGTGCTCGGCGTCATCGACCAGCCGATCCTCTGCGAGCGTATCGTCGGTGATAATCATACGTGCGAGTTGAACGGACGTCCCGTGCGCGTGGCCGAGGCCGCGTTGAAGGACGCCGTCGTCGTCTCGACCGACCTCGATAACGTCCGCCGCCTGCATCGCGACGTCCGCTGGAACCGTCTCGCCGACAGCGTCGCCCATGTGCGTACGTGGGGCGATGGCTACGGACATCTCCTCGTGGCGGCTGGTCGCGCGCACGTCGTGGCCGACCCCATCATGAATCCATGGGACCTCGTGCCCGTGCTGCCCGTCCTGCGTGGCGCCGGCGCCGTCGTGACGTCCTGGGAAGGCGGCGACCCCATCAAGGCCGGCAACATCATCGCCGCGGCGCCGAAGCTGCACGCCGAGGTGATGCGGACGCTACGCGAGTAAGCGCGACCATGTCTTCCGTACGCCCCTCGTCTGGCTCCCGACCGACACGACGGGCGTTCTTGGCGACGTTGGCGGTAGGCGGAGCCGGGCTTTCCGCGGGCGCCTATGCCCGGTATGCAGAGCCGGCTTGGCTCGAGGTTGCGGAAATCACGCTCGAGCCCGGAATTTTTCCCGCCCCCAGCGGCCTGCGTATCCTTCATCTCTCCGACCTGCATTTCGGCCCGCACGTCTCCTTGGAGCTCATCGAACGCGCGGTCGAACTCGGGCTCGCGCAACGGCCTGACCTCATCGCCCTCACGGGCGATTTCGTCACCGGTCGCCTACGCGAGACGGAAGCTTATGCCGCCGTCCTGCGCCGACTTTCCGCCGTCGCCCCTACGTTCGCCTGTCTTGGCAACCACGACGCCATCGTCGCGGCAGGCCCCGTCGGTGAAATCGCCCGCACCGCGGCGGTCATGGGTTTGTTGCGGCTGGCGCAGATCGACGTGCTCGTGAATGAGACGCGGGAGGTCGCGGTACGCGGTGGGCGATTGAAGGTCTCGGGTCTGGGCGACTTGTGGACAGGGCAGAATCATCCGGCGCGCTGCCTGACGCCGATCCGCGGCCCTGGCCGGGAGTCGCTCCCGCACTTGCTGTTGAATCATAATCCTGACGCGCGCCTCGCGGCGATGCCTTACCATTGGGACCTCATGTTATGCGGCCATACCCATGGCGGCCAGGTCGGGGTGCCGGGATTGGCGGAATGGATCGCGCCGGTCCGCGACAAGTCGCATATCGAAGGCTTACGGAAGCGGGCGGGTCGCCTGATCCACATCACCCGCGGAGTCGGCAGCCTTTATGGCGTGCGCTTCTGGTGTCGTCCGCAGGTGAGCCTGCTCGTCGTCGACTGAGCGCGGCTCAGAGGCGGATCTGCAACGAACGGCCGTGGGCGTCGAGACGCTCCATGCGGGCGAACGCGTCGACCACGCCGGCCGCCTTCTTGAGCGAGGCCGGATCGTATTGCACCAGGCTCGTGCGGCGGAGGAAGTCGGCGACGCGCAGGCCGCTGAAGAAGCGACCCGTACCGCCGGTCGGGAGCGTGTGGCTCGGGCCGGCGGTGAAGTCGCCGAGCACCGTGGGCGTGTGGCTGCCGATCAGGATCGCGCCGGCCGTGGTGATCTGCGCGGAGAGCTTCTTGAGCTTACCTTTCGCGACCATCAGTTCGAGGTGTTCCGGGGCGACGAGATTGGCGGCTTCGGCGGCGTCTTCGATCTTCGGGACGAGGATGACGCAGACTTTGGCTGTGAGCGCCTTGCGGATTTTCTCGCCGTGCGTGAGCGAAGCGGACTGCGAGCGCGCGGCCGCGAGGCACTTGTCGGCGAAGGCTTCCGTTTCCGTCACCAGATAGAGCTTCTCTTTGCCGCTGCCGTGTTCGGCTTGGGCGCAGAGGTCGGCCGCAACCCACTCTGGCTTCGCGGTACGGTCGGCGATGATCATCACTTCGCTCGGGCCGGGCAGAAGGTCGACGCCGACGAGCCCGAAGACCTGGCGCTTCGCTTCGGTGACGAAGGCATTCCCCGGGCCGAAGACCTTGTCGACCGGCGTGACCGTGCTTGTGCCGAGGGCCATCGCGGCGATGGCTTGGACGCCGCCGATCGCGTAGACCTCACGGACGCCGCACAGGTAGAGCGCGGCGAGGATGTCCGGGTTGATCTTACCGTCCGGGCCGGGCGGCGTGCAGGCGCAGAGTTCCGGGACGCCGGCGACCTTGGCGGGCAGGGCGGTCATCAGCACCGTGGAGACGAGGGGCACCTGGCCGCCGGGAATGTAGAGGCCGCAGCGCTGGATCGCGTGGTGGCGTTCGCCGACCGTGGCGCCGTGGGGGTTCTTCGCCGTCCAGCCCTTGGGCAGTGTGCGGGCGTGGAAGGCCGTGACGCACTTGGCGGCTTCGTCGAAGGCTTTCTTCTTCGCCGGGTCAAAGTTGGCGGCGGCTTTTTCGAGATCCTTGAGCGGCACGCGGATCTGGCGGACCGTGAGCTTCGCGTGGTCGAACTTCGCCGTGTAATCGAGGACCGCGATGTCGCCGCGGGCCTTCACGTCGGCGATGATGGCCGCGACCGCGTTGCGGACGTCGGGGGCGGCTTCGCCCGAGCCCACGAAGGCGCGGAGCCGGCTGCGGAAATCCTTGTCGCTGGTGCGGAGGAGGGTCATGGGCTCAGAAGGAAGGGAAGACGAAGAGGTCGGCCGGGATGGCGGGGTTGACCTGGATGTGGTCGTAGGTGACCGAGCCGGATTTCTTGCCGTCGACCACGATCGTCTCCTTGGAAGCGAAGACGATGCCGTCGACCTTCGTCAGCGATTCGACCGTCTGGCGCTGTAGCCCGCCTTTCGGGGTCGGCTGGTCGGAGGCCACGAGCGCGAACGATTCGAAGTCGAAGTGCCGCGTGATGCGGAAGCCGCTGGCGTAGGCGTATTCGACCGCGTGGGTCTTGCGGCCATCGATCTCAGCGAGGCCCTTGTAGGTCGCCGTGCCGACGCCGGCTGCGGGGATGGCGAAGAAGGCCAGGTCGTCGCGGGCCATGTCCTGAAGCTTCTTGAACTCTTCGTAGGGCACCGAGCGGATCTCGCGGGATGCGAGGGCGTCCGCGCGGCGGGCCGTCCAGCCTTCCAGTCTTCCGCTGCAGATGATGCCCTCGAAATTCCGGTTCTTCTCCGTGGTCCGCTGCACGCGCAGGCTCGGGGCCACGAGGGTAAGCGTCGACTCATTGATCGCATCGCCCTGCAGGTCATAGGCGATGAATCCTATGCGGAGGGTCTTCACCTTGTCCAAGGCGGCGAGATCCGAGGTCAGGGCCGCGCGCGCCTTGGCGACGACGGTCTCGACCGTCAGAGGCTTTTCTTCGGCGGACGCCGCGAGCGGCCCAGCGAGCAGGAGCGTCGCGAACAGCGCGGATAAGTGGCGAAACAGGGCCATGGAGCGCCGATGTTGGGCGGGAGTGCTTGCTTGGCAAGCATCGGAAGGGCGGTGGTCGCCGCTTCCGGAGGGCTTAGCGTTCGCCGGTCGCCTTAAGGAGTCCCGCCACGTCACACCGACCTTCGTAGAGCGCCTTGCCGACGATGGCGCCGACGAGATTCGGGTAGGCCTTGGCCAACTCGGCGAGGCGCGCGACGTCTTCCGTGCCGGATACGCCGCCAGAGGCGATGACACCGCAGGGACAGACCTTGAGGACCTCTTCGAGGGATTTCCAATTTGGGCCCGTGAGCATGCCGTCGGTCGCGATGTCGGTGTAGATCACCGTCGAGACGCCAAGCTCACCGGCTTCCTGGGCGAACTCCTTGGCTTTGAGGGCCGTGACGGCGGTCCAGCCTTTGACGGCGACGAGGCCGTCCTTGGCGTCGATGCCGACCGCGAGGCGCGGGCCGTGGGCCTTCGCCATCTCGCGGAGGAAAGCGGGATCCGTCGCGGCGCGGGTGCCGATGACGACGCGGCTGGCGCCGGCGGCGTAAGCGGCTTCGGCGGTCGCGCGATCGCGCATGCCACCGCCGAACTGGATCTTCGGGCCGAGCGCGGCGATGCTCCGGAGCGTCGGGAGATTGAGCGGAGCGCCGCCGAAGGCGCCGTCGAGGTCGACGACGTGGATCCACGCCGCGCCGGCCTGGGCGAAGACGATGGCCGGTTCGACCGGGTCCTTATAGTAGTCGGTACGGGCGTCGTCGCGGCCTTGGCTGAGGCGGACGCAGCGACCGCCGCGGATATCGATGGCCGGATAGGCGAGCATGGGAATCAGGAAGCCTTCTTCTTCGGCGCGGCCACCGTGACCGGCTTCTCGCCGCGGATGGCTTCGGCCGTCACCGTGAATTTCGAGCCCGGGGCCGCTTCCGGCAGGGCGTACATCGTGTCGAGCAGCACGCCTTCGAGGACGGAGCGGAGGCCGCGGGCGCCGGTGCCGAGGGCGAGCGCCTTATCAGCGGCGGCTTCGAGGGATTCGCGGCTGAATTCCAGGGTCATCCCTGAGAGGGCGAAGAGCTTACGGTACTGCTTCGTCGCCGCGTTACGCGGTTCGGTCAGGATGCGGATGAGCGCTTCGCGGTCGAGGGGCTCGAGGACCGAGATGACCGGCAGACGACCGACGAATTCCGGGATCATGCCGAAGGAGAAAAGATCCTCAGGCTGCAGGCCGGCGACGATCTGTTCGGCCGAGAGGGAAGGTTTGTCGTTCTGTGGGGGGACGAAGCCGAGGGACTTCGCTCCGCCGCGACGGGCGATGATGCGGTCGAGGCCGGCGAAGGCGCCGCCGCAGATGAAGAGGATATCGGCCGTGTCGACGCGGATGCACTGCTGTTCCGGGTGCTTGCGGCCGCCGGCGGGCGGGACATTGCAGACCGTGCCCTCGAGGAGCTTGAGGAGCGCCTGCTGCACGCCTTCACCGGAGACGTCGCGCGTGATGGAAGCCGAGTCGGACTTGCGGCCAATTTTGTCGATCTCGTCGATGAACACGATGCCGCGCTGGGCGCGTTCGATGTCCATGTCGGCGGCTTGCAGGAGGCGAAGGATGACCGTCTCCACGTCGTCGCCGACGTAGCCGGCTTCCGTGAGGGTGGTGGCGTCGGCGATCGCGAACGGCACGTCAAGCATGCGCGCGAGCGAGCGGGCGAGGAGTGTCTTGCCCGTGCCCGTCGGGCCGATCAGTAGCACGTTGCTCTTGTCGAGTTCGACGTCGGCGAGGTCGCCGGCCTGAGCCGCAGTGGCCTGCGTGTGGCGGTCGTTGAGTCGTTTGTAGTGATTGAAGACCGCGACCGAGAGAACCTTCTTCGCGTGAGCCTGGCCGATGACGTGCGCGTCGAGTTCGAGGCGGAGCTTCGTGGGCGGGATCAGCTTGATCGGGGCGAGAGGTCGCTTCGCAGGGGCTTCCTGCATCGCGGGACCGCCGGCGGAGGCCGCAGGCTTGCCGTCGCGGGATTTCTCGCGATCGAGCAGACGGCCGCAGGTGGTGACGCACGCGTCGCAGATGCCCACGCCGGCGGGACCAGCAATCAGCTTGCCAGCCTGAGCGGCGGGCTTGCCGCAGAAGGAGCAGCTCTCGGCGCGGTCCCCGGCCATGCGCTTAGGCGCGGGTCGCCTTGGGCGCCACGACGTGGTCGACGAGTCCGTAGGCCTTCGCCTGTTCGGCCGTCATGTAGAAGTCGCGGTCCGAGTCGCGCATCAGGTCCTCGGCCGTCTTGCCGCTGTGCTTGGCGAGGACGTGGTTGAGCGTGTCGCGCCAGCGGAGGATCTCCTTCGCGGCGATCGAGATGTCGGAAGTCTGGCCCGTCGCGCCGCCGCTCGGCTGATGGATCATCACGCGGCAGTTCGGGAGCGCGTGGCGCTTGCCCTTCGTGCCGGCGGCGAGGAGCACCGTGGCCATGCTGGCCGAGAGGCCGATGCAGTAGGTGTTGATCTCGCACGTGAGGAAGTTCATCGTGTCGTAGATCGCCATGCCCGCGGTGATCGAGCCGCCGGGGGAGTTGATGTAGATCGAGATGTCCTTCTTCGGGTCTTCCATCTGCAGGAAGAGCAGCTGCGCGATGACCGCGTTGGCGACGTCGTCGTAGATCGGCGAGCCGATGAAGATGATGCGGTCCTTGAGCAGGCGGCTGTAGATGTCCCAGGCTCGTTCGCCACGGGCGTCGCGTTCGACGACGTTAGGGATGATGTAGGACATGGTGGTGCGAGGAGGACTGTGCCCGGGGTGGGCGATTTCTCAACCTTAGGCTGCGATGCCGCCGGCGAGGACGGCGTCGAGGGCCTTGTTGAGGAGGGCGTCGCGGCGGACTTCGGCGAGGCGCTGGCGGTCCTTGACCAGCTTTTCGGGCTGGGTCTGGCTCGCCTGGGCGGCCTGCATGATCGCGGAGCCGAGCTCTTCGCGGGACACCTCGAGCTTCAGCTCTTCGGCGATGCGGGAGAGGACGAACTGGGCGCGGACGCGGAGGGCGGCGGCCTTCTTGGCTTCGGCGAGGATGTCGTCGCGCTGGGTTTCGAGCTCTTCGGGCTTCGTGCCGCTGCGCAGGCGCATTTCGGCGTACTGGTAGAAGAGACCCTGGGCGACGGAGAGGATGGCGGATTCCGGGAGGGGGAAGTCCTGGCCGGCGAGGAGGGCGTCGACGGCTTTTTCGCGGCGGGCGGTCTCGGCGGCCTGCTTCTTCGAGCCTTCGATGCCCTTGCTGAGCTGATCGCGGAGGTCGGCTTCGTCCTTCACGCCGACGGCCTTGCAGAAGGCTTCGTCGACCTTCGGGAGTTCCTTGCGGCGGACTTCGGAAGCCGTGATGGCGTAGGAGACCTTCTTGCCGCGGAGGGCTTCGCGCTCATGCGTGGCGGGGAAGACGTATTCGGCCTGGGCGGTGGCGCCGGCCTTGAGGCCGATCACGGCCTGGGCGATGGCGGGGACGGCGACGGCGGCGCCATCGGCACCGGCTTCTTCCCAGGTGGATTCGGCGCTGCCGTAGGACTTCGCTTCGGCGTCGATCTCGGAGACGGGCTTACCGTCGACGGTGCCGACGTAGCCGATGCGGACGTAGTCGCCCTTGGCGGCGGCGTCATCGGTCTTCTCGTAGCGGGCGCGCTGTTCGAGAATCTTCTTCAGGTGCTCGTCGATGTCGGCGTCGGTGACGGTGATGGTCTCGGCGGGGACCTTGACGGACTTCCAATCCGGGGTCTTGAAGTCAGGGACGACGTCGACCTCGTAGCGGAAGACCGCGTCGGCGCCGGAGCCGGCTTCCTTCTGGACGTCGGCGACGGTGTAGACCGTGAAGGACTTCTCCTGTTGGATGCGTTCGTAGCCCTGGGAAAGGAGGCGCTGGCTGACCTCGTCGGCGATCTGCTTGCCGTACTTCAGGCGCACGACGGCTTCGGGGGCCTTGCCCGGGCGGAAGCCGGGGAGGGCGGCCTCGCGGGAGAAGCCCTTCAGGACTTCCTTCTCGGCGGCGGCGACGGCCGCGGCGGGGACCGTCACGGTGACGGAGCGGCGGGTCGGGTTAGTTTCTTGGATTTTGATGTCCATGGTAGGTATAAAAGGGAGGGAG
>Ga0209298_10000147_pt1 | contig 41967 bp, 55 predicted proteins | sample S_140806_EF_Meta_FD_187325 | JGI IMG/M metagenome (GOLD analysis project Ga0209298, IMG submission 187325) | Freshwater microbial communities from Lake Simoncouche, Canada to study carbon cycling - S_140806_EF_MetaG (SPAdes) (version 2) | ecosystem: Environmental > Aquatic > Freshwater > Lake ... | reverse complement strand
AGGATTATCGGAAGAGGAGCAAAAATACGCTTTAGACCATTTAAAAACTTTGGATGGTGTAGAGAAGATGAGTGCAGGACAATTAAAGTCTGAAATATCAAAAGCTCAACAAGCTGAAAGATTTGATGTAGCATTAAGCAAAATTAAAAATGCACTTATAATAGCTGTATTACCTTTAGTTGAAGCATTAGTTCCTGTGTTAGAAACTGCATCAAATATAATATCTGCGATGGCATTGTTTATAAAAGGAGTTGGATTGGCATTTTATATTGTTGGATATATTATTGAGGGTTTACTAATGCCATTACAATTCATAAATGATATAATAGATGATGGTTTAGCGGGAGCTGTTAAGAAGTTTGGAAATAGCTTTGCAAATCCTTTAGATGCAATCGCAAAAGTTTCACTAGCAGTAATAGGCATAGGTACAGCTTTTAAAGCTTTATCAAATATAAAATTCGGAAACATCACAAGTATGTTTAAGAATCTATTTAATATGGATACTTTAAAAAGTATACCCGCAAAAGCTAAAGGTATTTTTGATAAAGTGAGAGGAGCATTCGGGGGTAGTAAAGCAGGTGTTACACCAACTGTAGGAGGACAAGCTCCCACACCACCAACTGTTGAAGGAACTGTTAAAGATAAGTTGAATGAAGGTATTCAAGATTCCTCACAAACAGCAGATAAGATTAAACCTAAGTCAGGTCAAAATATAAAAGATTTCCTAAAGAATTTAGCAGCAGGACTTGGATACATGGGGAAGGGAAAAGTCTTGCTAGGGGCAGTTAATCTTATTCCAACATCTGTTGGATTTATAGCAATGACACCTGCTGTAATAGGTATGAAAGCATTATCATTAGTTGATGGAGAAGCATTTAAGAAAACTTTACAAGGAGTAGCATCAGGACTAAGGTCTATGGGTTCAGGCAAAGTGGCATTAGGTACACTATCACTTATAAGTGCATCTGTGGGATTTATAGCTGCTATACCTGCTGTGGTAGGTATAAAGGCAATGTCATTGGTTGACGGTGATGCATTAAAGAAAACTTTACAAGGAGTAGCATCAGGACTTAGGTCTATGGGTACAAGTAAAGTTCTGTTAGGTTCTGTAGCATTAGTATTAGCATCTATTGGATTTATAGCTGCGATACCTGCTGCAATAGGTATGGCAGCATTAGGTTTAGCAGCACCTGCGGCAGCTGTAGGTTTAACAGTATTAGGTACGGCATTGGCTACATTTGGGAGTATAATGATGAGCGGTGTGGCAATACTAGGATTAGCAATATTATTAGCATCAGCCGTAGCATTAGGATATGCATTAAGTTTAGCAGCACCTGCTATACAAGCATTTGCAAGTTCTTTAGAATCTATGAGTATGGAAAGAGTACTTGCTATAGGATTGTTAGGCCCTGCATTAATAGTATTTGCTGCATCTGCCGCTACAGCAAGTTTAGGATTAATGGCAGCATCCATTGGATTTGCAGCATTTGCACTATCTTTTGGATATTTTGGAGACAAAGTATTACAATATTCTGACCCTATCTCACAACTATCAGATTCTATATTATCTTTAGCTAATAGTTTCAAGGCATTACAATCTGTAGATATGTCTAAAATATCTACAAATGTAAAAACTTTGGGAGATGTTTCAGTAAAATCCAACGCAACTGTAGATACAAAAATAAATTCTAATCCTATAAAAACAAAGAATACATCGAATGTTGATACAGAAACCAATCCTACATATAAAGATAGCAATACAACATCTCAAAGTACAAATATTAATTATAAATTAGATAGATTACTAAATGTAATGCAACAGTATATATCAATGTCTCCACAGTTAGTTATTGAGTTTGATGATGGTACGGTAAGTAAATTGAAATCAAAACTTAAAAAAACTATATAAATGGCAAAATCAAGAAGTATATCATCGAGTCCTGTAAATAGTCCTAAATCATTCAAACCAAGATTTACTCAATTATTTTTTAAAATTATACCATTACAATTAACAGTTTCTTTTCCTGCATATCTAAATACTATATCTTCTAGGTTTGCACCTAGTTGGCAAGATTTTACAGAAATTGGCAGAGCTGACTCAAAAGTATTACTAGCTTCATTTGCAAAGGACGTAGATTTAAATTTTACCGTGGTTGCAGAAGGAGGCAGGTCAGATACTCAATCAATGTTTAATAAATTAGATGATTTAGCAAAAGGTACACTACCTAATTATTTCGAAGGCAATAAAGGATTTCAAGGTAACTTTGTAAATTTTACAATTGGAGATATATATATTAATGAAATTGGATATATAAACTCTTTAGATTACCAATGGGAAAATGATAAAACAAGTTGGATAGATAATTTACCTGTATTAACAACTGTTAATATGACTCTAAGATGGATAGGTAAAAAAATGCCATCAGCAGCGGAAAATATATTCAGCAATAGAACATAATACTAATGAACAGGTATAGAAAACTAGCATCGGAAATTAAGGATAAGTCTACTGAGAATAATAGATATAGTTCTACATTCTATCCTTCCATACCATTTAGACAAAGCGATTTATATATATATTCTAAGAAATCAGATAGATTAGATTTATTAGCATTTGAATTTTACAAAGACCAAACATTATGGTGGGTTATAGCAAGAGCAAATGATTTAGGTAAAGGTAGTTTCACAGTTCCGTCAGGACGTAGACTTCGTATTCCATATCCTATAGATGAGTTAGAGATTCAAAAATTAATAGAAAATGGACTTACTTAGACAAAAATTTGATGATACTACATATAGTATAATGTCAACTCGGAAAAAGTTACATTATGATATGCGAAATGGAACTGAAGACCTTAGCGGTGATTATAAACGTAGATTACCTGCGTGGGCTAGAATATCAATGCCAAACACTAAGTATCCGTCTCTTCAATCTAATTTAGGAGGGTATGAACAAAGTTATGACCATCAAGATACTAATAGACCTGTAAAGGCTATGCTAAAAAGTTTAAGTATAAAGAGAGTTACAGGAAAAGCTGAAAAAATGAATTTAACCTTAGAGATAGATGTTGAATTCGAGGTATTCTCTTTTGATGAATTTGTTACTTACTCAAGGGCGTATCTAAGAAGAGAGAAGGATAGGAATCCTATAACTATAGAATGGGGTAATGGTTCTGATTATGGAGGTAGAGGTAGAGTATCCAATAAAATAGTGGGAGCGTATATAATAGCGGGAGGTTATTCTAATACTGAATTAAATACATATATATGTAGATTCAATGCGATTGGCCCTGCATCTGCTATAGCAAATCTTGACGTACTATCATGTGATGTATCTTATGCATTTCCTAATCAAGTATTTAAGTATGGTAGTTTAGCATTCTCAGGCACTGAGAATGTTTCTAGCCTAATTACTAAGATAATGTATGACTTACAGGAAGGTGGTTCAAAGAGAACATCTCAGTTCAGTGATGGGTACGAACCTAAATCAGTAGGAATGGCAGGGGGAAATCCTGTTGGAAAAATATACGAATATTTTCCCGGTAGTAATGCCTTCATGGCATTCATATCCTCATTTATGAACAGCAAAGAAGAGAGAACAGGTATAGGCAGTGATGCTCACGAATATATATCCTTACAATATCTTGTAGATTTAATAAATAAAACTATAATTAAGGCAACTAATGATAAGTGTGGAAATAAATTTAAATTTAGAATTGGATTTGAAAAAGAGAATCCATACTCCTCAGTTCCTGCGAATAAGCTAGGTAATAAATTTAGGTCAGGAGACCCTACATCTGTATTATTTTTGGGGAGAGGTTCAGGAAATTATAAAAATAATGCGGGAAACGGAAAAGATTTTGAAATAGGAGGCTCATTTTTTAAGTCTAATTGTTTCTTAGGAGACCGTATTGCTCATAGATACATATTAATAAGTAGAAGATTTGTAGTAGATGAATTACACCTAAAATTTCAAGAATTAAATACTGCTAGAGAAGAATCTACTAAGAACAAAACAAGTAAAACAGATAGAATCTCGGACGTTACATATAGCATTAAAGAATTCTTTGAAACTGTTTTTTCAAGAATATCAAGATGTTCAGGTAATTTTGTTAATCTATCATTTAGATTACCTGACCCTACTAAAATAGACGATAAATTTCAATTACAAGAATTAATTATTACGGATGCTTTAGCAGTTAGTGGTAAGCCATATCCATTATTTGAGTTAGACCCTATAAAAGGTGATGGAAATTCTTTTTCACTAGTTGTTGAAGGTAAATTACCAACAGATTTAGTTGATTTAGCATTAGTAACGGGCATACGAGAAGGTTCAGGTACTTCAGGTAAAATATCAGAAGACACCGAGTATCCTGACAATGTAGATAAGGAATACAAATCAATTATAAAAAAACTAACTTCAACAGATGAAAAAATAGGAGTATATGCTAGAATGGCTAAAAAAGATTTTAGTGAAGATACTATAGCAGATGCATGTTCATCATTGGCTGAATTTAAAAAAATACATAATGCTATAGAAGTTATTCGAGGTACTAGTACTGACAATAAATTTAGTTTTATGGAATATTTTGATTTAGAAATGAAAATAGAGATGGAAGGGACATATCCTATTATAGCGGGTAATGTATTCACATCAACAAATTTACCTGATTTCGCAAGACCTAGTAACGGTATTGGATTTGTTGTAATGGATGTTGAGGATAAAATAGATGCTACAGGAGTTTGGACAACATCTATTAGCACAAGGGCATGTCCATATTTAAACATATCATAAATATGAGAGAAGTAAAACATACTAAAGGTTTAGAATACTATACTATGAATGGTTTAGAGTATGTTGGAGAATATTATCTAAATCCTGAAAATAACATTGCATATATATATGACGATATGAAGGTTAATACTAAAATATTAATTCCTAGACATACGTTTAATACAGAAACAATTAGACTTAGAAGTATAACTAAGGGAGGTTACGAAGCACCTGTACCCATAAAAATAAAGCCAACTGATTTAGAATATACAGTAGGCATAGTAACAAGGTATTTTGTGCAAAAAAGAAATTCACCATTGAATACTATAGTAGAAATAGACTCTGAACAATTCAGTAATATAAAATCTAATTCAAAAAAAAGTGGAATAGATTTAAATATATATAATTCAGTAAGTTTTCAATGGATGATTTCAGGTAATTCAAGGTATGTTCAAAATTTTAATTTAAGACAAATAAGAGATAACCTAAAAGACTTCAAAGGATTAGATAAATTCTTAAAAAATAGTTTGGAATTTTATAAGTAAATTTCAAAAATTTTAAAATAATACAGTATATTTGCATAAAGAAGTTACAAGATATGAATATAGTTATATGCATCCCAAGCAAGTATGGTCACTATCTTGACTCTAAGATAGGATTTATGTCTATATATGATGACTTTGATAAGTCCATAAGACATTATCCTATAGATTTGACAGACGTGGAAAATGTGGAATTACCTAAAATTAGTACGAACTCTGTTGTAGTGAATAAGAGATTATTCGATACTCATTATAAATCTATAATATCTTATGATTTAGAGACTCAAGCTTGGTTGGGTGGTGAATCTGTAGATTTAGATGTTATAAATTTCAAGAAATATCTAAAACATTATAGGAGGTTGGATTACTATAGATATGTTCCATATTATGTATGTGTAGCAATGTCTGAGAAACTTATACATACTATTTTAGATTGCAAAAATTGCTTAGACATATCTAAGGCATCTGAATTTTATACAAATATAGTCTACCCCTCTATAGAAATTATAGAAAAAAATTGTATGTATGTAGAATTAGATTCTTTCAACTCTAATTTTAATAGAAAATATTCCAATAACTTTGTAAAAGTTCTCTATAATATTCATACTAAAACAGGTAGACCATCTAATGTATATGATGGAGTTAACTATTCAGCTATAAATAAAAAAGATGATAGTAGATTAAATTTTATAAGTAGATTTAATGGTGGGTATTTAGTTGAGTATGATTTTGACTCCTATCACATTAGGATTATTGGAAAGTTATTAAACTATGATTTTTCAGATATAGAATCATTACATACACATTTTGCAAAAATGTATTTTAATACGGATACTATTACAGAATCTCAATATGAGGATAGTAAGAAGATAAGTTTTACTTTATTATATAAAGATGATAAAGACTTATGTGATAGGTATAATGTAGATTTTTTTAATAAAGTATATTCACTTAAAGAAAAAATTTGGGAGCAGTACCAAACTATAGGATATATAGAAAGCCCTATAACCCAAAGAAAACTTTCAGTAAGTGATGAAATGAATAAATCAAAACTATTCAGTTATTATATACAAATGATAGAAACTGAACTTTCTATGCTATTTATACATGGAGTGAATACCTTGTTAGACAACAAAAAATCTAAGATGATATTATACACTTATGATTCAATATTAATAGATTATAACGTAGAAGATGGTTATGATTTATTAAAAGATGTAAAAAAAATATTAATTAATAGCAAAGTAAAAAAAGGAAAAAACTACAAAGATATGGAGCTATTTAGCATCGTATGCTAACCAAAAAGATTTATTATGAAAGGACAATTTTTATGTACATTTACTTCTAATGATTCGCTGAGTCTAACTGTTGATTACTTATCAACGTATTATAAAATATATAACAATAAGTTTTATATGTATACAGACAGAGACAATCCACATAGCTCGGTATTAGTTTATAATACTGAAGACAATTTGAGAGATGGTTTGGCTAAGAACACTATATCAATAAATAAGAAGAAACACACAAATACCTTATACACCATTAATGCATTAAATTCATTAATCAAGGTATTGAACAATGGAATTTTAGATAAGAGTTATCAAATAGATTGGGAAAACTATAGGGATGTACTTCTTATAGTGAAGAGATTTCCTGCTGACGAACAGTCTACTTCAGAAGCATATTTTGAAGAGAGATTAGTTTTTGTAAATTTGGATTTTAAAAAATCAATATATCTTTAATTTTAAACAAAATTTTTAAGTTATGCCAATTAATTTCTCAGCTATTCAAGATGATATTAATCGCTTGAATAAAAAAACTTCAAAAGATTCAGCAAAGAATGATGATTTATTTTGGAAACCTGAAAAGGAACACATCATTAGAATCGTCCCCTACCCACACGAGCCAACAGACTCCTTAAGAAGAATTTACTTTCACTACGGTTTATCAGAAAAACCTATTGTCTCACCTGTTACCTACGGAATGGATGACCCAATTATGCAGTGGGCTAAGAAACTACAAGCAGAGGGAAACAAAGATTCTTGGATAAGAGGGAAGAAGTTAGAACCTAAATTGAGAGTATATGCTCCAATTTTGGTAAGAGGAGAAGAAAGCAAGGGAGTTAGATTTTATGGTTTTACGGAAGCTGTTTATGCAACTTTAGCCAAATTTTTAAATAGTGGAGACTACGGAGATATATCAGACTTGACAAATGGTAACGACATCTATGTTGAGTACCATAAGAAGCAAGGAGATGGATATCCTAGTACTTCAATTATGATTAAGCCTAATAAGACCGCTGCGTTTTCTGATAATGAAGTAGGTGCTAAAGCACTATCTGAAGTGCCAAAATTGGAAGATATTTTCAAAGCACCAACGAAAGAGGAGTTGATTAAGGTATTGGAAAATTATCTTTATCCAAAGCCTAATACAGATTTTGTAGATAAGGCAATAGGTAGTCATATGGCAGGTAATATTGCACCAACTTTTACTCCTAATAATAGTGGTGAAATTTCTGAATCATTTGGCGTCCCATCACCAACTGTTCAATCATCAAATTCATCAAATGCTTTCTCAAGCAATCCGATGACTGCTGAGTCTCCTCAAGTGTCAAACGCTATGCTAGAATTCGAAAGGTTACTTAATTCTAAATAACTAAATAATGTCTAAAAAAAATCATAACTCGATAGAGGAAGATTTAGCTGACTATGTAAACGGTATATTTAAAAAATCTACTGATAAGGTTGCCTATTTCTTAGACGGTTCAGATTCGAATCCATCTGATATATCAGATTGGGTATCCTCAGGGAATGATATGTTAGACATTGCTATTTCAAATAGAAAAAACGGTGGTTTTCCTGTAGGGAGAATCACCGAAATTTCGGGAATGGAGGCATCAGGTAAATCATTATTGGCTTGTCATGCAATGAAATCAACCCAAGAAAAAGGTGGAATAGCTGTTTATATAGATACTGAGAATGCTGCAAGTGAGGAATTCATGAAGGCTATAGGTGTCAATGTGTCTAAGATGTTGTATTTATCAATGTATACTGTAGAAGATATATTTGATACGATAGAACAAATGATTATTGAAATCAGGAAAAAAAACCCTGACATACTACTTACCATTGTTATCGATTCCATAATGGGAGCAACTACCAAAGCAGAAAAAGCTATTGGATTTGATAAACAGGGTTGGAATACTAGTAAGTCCATAATCATATCTCAAGCAATGAGAAAAATTACAAATTATATAGGCAGACACAAAGTATGTCTTATAATTACTAATCAACTTAGAGTAAGATTGGGAGCATTGGGTGGTGACATATATACTACTTCAGGAGGAAAAGGTATACCATTCCACTCATCTGTTAGACTAAGACTAGAAGCAGGTAAAAAAGTATCTGTAGAAAAGAATGGTAAGAAACATCACATCGGAGTAGAGTCTGTTGCTCATGTGAAGAAGAACAGATTAGGGCCTGCCAATAGAAGTATTAGCTATAAAATCTATTACAATTCAGGTATGGACAACTATGGCTCATGGTTAGATGAAATGTCTAATAGAAAGATAGTTGATTTAAATGGTGCATGGTATACTTACAGAGTTGTAGATAAAGAAACAGGAGAGGTACTTGAAGAGATTAAATTCCAATCTAAGCAATTTTACGATAAGATTATATCAAATCCAAAATATAAGGAAATTGTTTATAATCATTTATGTGATGAAATGATATTTAAGTATAATATAAATGAAGCTTTGGATACCGACACTATAATAATTGAAGAGGATAACGAAGATGATTACTGATTCATTTGAGGAATTTAAAAAGTTTAAGGAGAGTCAATCCTCAGAAAATGTAGTAGAGGATAAGATTTTGATTGTGGACGGCTTGAATGTTTTTATTAGAAATTTTCAAGCTGTCCCTACATTAAACTATGAAGGAGACCATGTTGGTGGAATACTAGGATTTTTCAGAACTATATATAAAGCAATAGTAGACTATTCTCCAACGTCTATATATGTAGTATTTGATGGAAAAGGTGGAAGTGTTAGAAGAAGACATTTGCATAAAGAATACAAGCAAAAAGTATTAAGTGCGGGTAGTTTCAATAGATTTGCTGATACTAGAGGAATTCTAAATGAGAATGAATCTAAAAGAATGCAGTTAAATTTATTAGTTAATTCTCTATCAATAATGCCTGTTAAAACAATTATAATAGATTGTGTGGAGGCTGATGATGTGATAGCATATCTATGCAAACATGTTCTTAGTAAGGAATCTTCTAAAATTATTATGAGTTCTGATAGAGATTATTTGCAGTTAATAGATGAAAAAACTTTCGTATATTCTCATGAGAAAAAACTATTAATATCGCAAGAATCTACTGTATCATTATATGGTTACACTCCATTAAATTACTTAACATATAGATGTTTTGTGGGTGACAGGACTGATAACATAGCAGGTGTAAAGCAAGTTGGAGAAGTAGGATTGAATAAGCATTTCAATTTAAATACAACAGACAAACACATAACTATAGATGATATAGTAGAGCAAAGTAAGATACAGTATAGTGCGAATCCTAAAGCAAAGATATTCGAAAATATAGTAAATCAGAGTGAGATTGCCTATAGGAATTACGAACTTATGCAATTGCTAACCCCTAATATGTCAGGAGATATTCAATCTAATATATTAGCAATTGCAAGAAGAGATTTACCTGAATTTGAAGTACAAAAGTTACAAACCATTTTTTTCCATATAGAATTATGTAAAAATGAACACGATTTTTTATTTTGGAAAAATTATTTAAAAAACTTAAAGAAATGACAAACATCATAAGTAGTTACGGTAAAGATTTTGAATACAAGTTAATTGTATCGTTAATTGATAATACTTCATTCCTGACGCAAATTTCCGATATATTAAAGCCAACTTATTTTTTTAGTAATGCATCTCAGTGGATTATAAAAAGCACACTAGATTATTATTTTAAATATGCACAATCCCCATCGATTACCGTGTTCAATACTGAATTAGCTAAGTTGTCTGATACTCAAAGTCTACTCAAGCAAGAGATACAAGAGTATTTCAGGAGGGCTGAAATGTATGCTAATTCAAATGATTTAAAATATGTTCAAGAACAATCTGTAGATTTTTGTAGAAATCAAGAAATTAAAAGAGCAATATTAGAATGTGTAGAATTACTGAATGCTTCGGATTATGATGGAGTAAAATCTACATTAGATGCGGCATTAAAATCAGGTTACACAAGGGACATAGGTCATATATACAAAGACCAATTTGAAGAAAGATACAGTGAAAATTTTAGAAATACAGTTACTACAGGTTGGGAATGTATTGATGATTTACTTCAAGGTGGTTTAGCACCCGGAGAATTAGGAATAATAATAGCACCTGCAGGAGCAGGAAAATCATGGGTACTATCAGCTTTAGGTGCTAATGCATTAATTGCAGGAAAGACCGTAGTACATTATACATTAGAACTTAATAAGATATATACTGCAAGGAGATATGACAGTATTATCACAGGGCTAAACAATTCAAATTTATTACTACATAAGGATAAAGTTGAGGATAAGGTAAAAAATTTAAAAGGAACTTTAATAGTAGAACAGTTTGCTGCAAAAACTGCTTCGATATTAACTATGAAATCTCATATCGATAGATGCATAGGACAATCAAATACACCTGATTTGATAATAGTAGATTATGCTGATTTATTAAAAGGTCATAACAAAGAGTTAAGATTCGAATTAAAACAAATCTATGAGGGACTTAGAAGTTTATCAGCAGAATATAACTGTCCTATATGGACAGCTTCTCAAACAAATAGGTCAAGCCTAGATTCAGAAATTATAGAAGCAGATAAAATATCTGAAGATTATAGTAAGATAGCTATTGGTGATTTTATAATGTCATTATCACGAAGAGCTGAAGATAAAGTATTAGGTATTGGAAGATTTCATGTTATTAAAAATAGATTTGGAGCAGATGGTGTAACATTTCCGACAAAGTTTGATGCTTCTAATGGTAATATAGAAATATTCAGAGAAAATTCGGGAGATGCTATGAAAATTAAAAAAGATGTATCATCTTTAGATAGTTCAAAAAGAGCTGAAGAGAGAGAATCTTTTTACAATATGTTTGCAGAATTTAAAAATTCTTAGTGAATATATAATATTTATAGTTGCTTGAAATCATAACAAGAATAAACATTATCATGAAAAAGAAAAACATATTTGAGAGAAGAGTAAATATTCTTCCATATGAATATCCATCTTTATTAAAGTACAAAGATGCTATTAGACATTCGTATTGGATTGACACAGAATACAATTTCACTACAGATATAAATGATTACAAAGTTAACATATCTGATGTTGAGAGAAGTATCATTAAGAAAACTATGCTAGCTATATCTCAGATAGAAGTTAATGTAAAAACTTTTTGGGCTGACATGTATAAGAGAATGCCCATAACGGAAATTGGTGACGTTGGTATGACATTTGCCGAGAGTGAAGTTCGTCATAAAGATGCATATGCAAGACTACTTAGAATACTAGGATTAGAAGATGAGTTTAGAACTGTCGTTGAAATCCCTGCTATAAGAGATAGGATAGCTTACCTTTCAAAATACTTAGATGGTACTCGTAGTAGAGATGATAAAATGTATACTAAATCTGTATTATTATTTTCACTATTCATAGAGCATGTATCATTATTTTCACAATTTTTGATAATGATGTCTTTCAATAAAGAGAGAAATATATTTAAAGGAATTTCAAATGTTGTAGAAGCTACATCTAAAGAAGAAGATATTCATGGAAACTTCGGTGCTGAAATTATAAATATAGTTAAGGAAGAGAATCCTGAATGGTTTGATGATGAATTCAATAGTTTGATATACTCTGCATGTCAAAAGGCATACAAATCTGAATGTAAAATATTAGATTGGATTTTTGAAGATGGAGAGTTAGATTTCCTACCAAAGGAAACTATTAAACATTTTATAATGAATAGATTTAATAATTCTTTGAATAGAATTCAAATGGATAGTATATTTGAGGTTGACAAAGATTTATTAAAAAATGTTCATTGGTTTGATTTAGAGATTATGTCAACAAAGGAAGGTGATTTCTTTTATAAAAGACAAATAGATTATTCCAAAAAAACAAAATCCATAACTGAAGACGATTTATTTTAAACTAAACAACTGAAAAAAAATGAATTATAAAGATTATTATTGGCTTAATGAAGATTCTAGGACATTTTTGTCAAGAGGTTATATATCAGAATCTGCTGAACAGAGAGTGAGAGAAATTTCAAAAGCAGCTGAAAGTATACTTGAAATAGAAGGATTTGCTGATAAGTTTGAAAACTACATGTCTAAAGGTTTCTATAGCTTATCAACTCCTGTATGGATTAACTTTGCAAAAGATAAAGGATTACCCATATCATGTTATGGTTCTTATGTGGATGACAGTTTGTTTAGTATGCTTGAAAGTTCAACAGAGATTGGCATGATGTCTAAGTATGGGGGAGGAACTTCTGCATATTTAGGAAATATTAGACCAAGAGGTTCTGAGATAAGAACGGGTGGGAAAGCTGATGGGCCTACCCATTACGCTAAACTATATGATACCGCTGTAGATGTTTGTAAGCAATCAGAGGCTCGTAGAGGCGCATGTGCAGTATATCTACCTGTAGAACATAAAGATATACTAGATTTCCTAGATATTGCAACTGAGGGCAATCCTATTCAAAATTTACAATATGGAGTTACCATTGGAGACTCTTGGATGGAGGAGATGAAGAATGGAGATTCGGATAAGAGAAAAGTTTGGGCGAAGATAATCCAAAGAAGAGTAGAGCTAGGATACCCTTACATAATGTTCAGAGATACTTCCAATAGAAACAGTCCGTATGCTAACATTAAACATAAGTATTCTACAGAGATAGTAGCAAGTAATTTATGTTTAACAGAAGACCAAAGAGTTGTTACATCAAAAGGTTATTTGACTGTTAAAGAGTTATATGAGAGTGGGGAAGAATTGGTTTTATTTAGTGGAAATGAATCGGTTAAATCATCTCCTATGTTATTAAGAAATGAAGATGCTGAAATTTTAAAGATAACTTATTCAAATGGGATGACACAAAAGGTGACATTCAATCATGGGATACCTGTTTTTAATGATACTACAAAAGATATTGTAAGAGTTGAAGCAAAAGATTTAAAAATTGGTGACTATGTTGCTTTGCAAACAGAAAAAGGCTTGTTTGGTAATTCGGATATGCAAGATGAGGCTTATTTGTTGGGGTTATATCAATCAGATGGTACGCAAACCAAGGATGAGTTAATGATTGATGTTTGGGAGAATGATTTTGATTTAGTTGATGACATTCAAGAAAAGTTTAATAGAATACATTATAAATATGGTTGTGATAGATATAGTATTGAAAATCGAACAGGTCAAATAGTTGGGATGAGAAGTAGAAACCCTGCAACATTTCATGATTGTAAAGTAAGTCAATCGCTTGTCAAAAAGAAACGCTTAACGTCAAGAACTTTGAAAAAAGCATTAAATTTTGAGAAAGGTTATGTTCCATATTGGATTTGGGAATCAAATGAAGATACAATATGGGCATACTTAAAAGGTTTGTTATACGCAGATGGTACAGCATTTAAGAGTTTGTCAAAGGGTGAGCCATTACAAATAGCATATGCTGACATTGATAAAGATTTTTTGAAAGATTTACAAATTTTATTTACAAATTTAGGATTAAGTTGTTCAATTTCTTTATTAAGAAAAGAAGGTTTAAGTTTAATGCCTGATGGTAAAGGTGGACACAAGTATTATACTTCAAAAGATTGTTGGAGATTAATTTTTGGTAGTAAAAATGATGCCTTAATAATTGAAAATAAAACACAGTTCTTATCAAGAAAAAATATAATTATTGAGGATAGAGAATATAGGGATAATACCAAAAAAAGAGCAAAGGTTGTTGCAATTGAACAAGTAGATAATGAATCAGTATATTGCCCAACTATTGATAATGATGAACATATGTTTGTATCAAATGGTTTGAGGACTTTTAACTGTTCAGAAATACAACTACCATCTAATTCAGAAGAATCATTCGTATGTTGCATAGGTTCTATAAATTTACTACATTGGGATGAAATTGTTAAGACAGATGCTATAGAAGTGTACGTACAATTCTTGAATGCTGTTATAAATGAATTCATACGAAAATCTGAGAATTTAGATGGTATGAAAAGAGCTCATAATTTTGCTAAGAATCATAGAGCTATAGGGGTGGGTGTATTAGGATATCATTCATTATTACAATCCAAATTAATAGCATTTGAATCCTTAGAAGCTAAACAGATTAATCATGCTATATTTAAGACATTGAAAGAAAAATCTGAAAATGCATCAATGGACTTGTATGAAAGTAACCCTCAGAAATATAAATGCATTAGAGATAATTATGCTAATACAACTTTGATTGCTGTAGCTCCTACAAAGTCAACGAGTTTTATACTAGGTCAAGTATCTATGAGTATACAACCTTATAAATCAAATTATTTTGTAAATGATTTAGCAAAAATAAAAACAGTATACAAGAATCCATATTTAGAAAAAGAATTACAAAAATACGGTTTAGATACCGATGAGATTTGGGATAGCATTATGAAGAAGGATGGTTCTGTTCAACATTTAGATTTTCCAACTAAAGAAGTTTTTAGAACATTTTCAGAGATAAGTCCTAAAGAAATTGTATTACAAGCTGCTCAGAGACAGAAGTATATTGACCAAGCACAGAGTTTAAATCTCTCGATAGACCCATCAGTATCTGCTAAGGATATTAATATGCTATATATGTATGCACATGAGGAGGGTGTTAAAACTTTGTATTATCAATATAGTAAGAGTTCAGCACAGGAATTTTCTCGAAACATATTAGATTGCAAAAGTTGTGAGTAAGAAAGATAAGGAACTGAGGGAAGAAGATATGCTGATAGCTAATAGAGTTCCACCTGGCGATAGGTGGACTCTCATCGACCCTAAACATAACTCAACATCAGATGATGTAATAGAAGGTCTTGTAGAGACCCTTAGCGAGTACATGAGAGCCACTAACTTTAGTGGAGATTATAAGTTATCACCACTAAAAGGAAAATTATATGCAATTTATGAAAATTATGTGGAGATTGAGAAACCAAAACCAAAGAAATATGATTTATATGGTGAGTTTTGATTAGTTATAAAAAAAGCACATGGACAAAATATATAAAACTGTATTTACTAGAGGTGAATTTTTAGAATTATTTGATTCTATAGAAGCAACTAATATAGTAGCTGTCGATACAGAAACTACAGGTATAGATGTTCATACCGATTCTATAATAGGGGCATCATTTTCAACTAAAATAGGTAATGGATATTATATACCTACTCAAGTATATGACTCTGAATCTGATAGTTTAAAAGAATGTTATATAGATAGTATACCTTCTAAGGATATACTTAAACTAATATTAGAAAAGATAAAGAAAGATAAAAAGAAAGTTGTAATGCACAATGCTTCTTTTGATACTTCGATAATAAATAATCAATACGGAATAGATTTGCTTCCTGAATTATGGATGGATACTATGTTAGCAGTTCACACAGTACAAGAAGAGGGTGCATTTTCTTTTGGAACTCCATTCGGATTGAAATCTATAGCTCAAATGTATCAACAAGAACTAGGATTGAATATAGAAGATGAAGCAAATAAGGAGCAGATTGAATTGAAAGATAGTATCCATAAGAATGGAGGTTCAACAACCAAAAATAAATATCAAATTTATAAAGCAGATTTAGACATACTATCTAAATATGCAGCAGCAGATACTGATTTAACTCTTAGAGTAGCTAATCTTTTTTATGGTAAGTTACATGAGGAGAAACTAGATAAGTTTTTTTTCGAAGATGAAGTAATGCCTGTATATAAAGAAGTTACAATTCCAATGGAAAGACGTGGAATTCAATTAGATATCGAATTGCTACATAAGACAAATGATGAAATGTTGAATGTAATAAATGAAAAGAAAAATGAAGTAATATCTGAATTAAAAATTATTAAAGGAGTAAAAGATTGGATATTTGAGCAATCATATGTGAATAACTTCCCACCAAAAAATAGAGGTGTCTTTGCTAAAATGTTAGTTAAAAATGCTAATTTAAATTTATCTTTAGATGCTAAAGGAGAAGTAAGATTGCTTAAAAAAGAAATAGAAAAGTTGGAAGATTCTCCATATAAAAGATTCTTAATAGACCATAATAGTGACCACGGAGTTCCTGTATCAGAGCTATCTAAAATAAGTTTATTATTATGGATAGATTCTAATAATGGAGATTTAATTAATATACAATCTAAAAAGCATTTATCTGAAATAGCTTTTAACTATTTAGGTTTAAAACCTATATCTAAAACTGATTCAGGAACGTCACAGTTTAATGATATTTTCATAGAGAGCATAAGTTCAAAATATACATGGGCTACTAAACTTAGAGTTTACAATAAGTTAGTTAAGATATATTCAACGTATGTAGAAAGATTGTTAGAGAAGAATAAGAATGGTATATTCTACCCATATTTTAAACAGCATGGTACAGTATCGGGAAGATATGGAAGTGATTTACAGCAGTTACCTAAACCTAAAGAGGAGGGCGATGATGACCCTATAGTATTAGAATTCAACAATAGGGTAAGAGCATTTTTTAAGGTTAGAGATGGGTATAAGTTTATAGATTCAGATTATGAATCATTAGAGCCACATATATTTGCTAGTATATCAAATGATGTTAATTTGCAAGAAATATTTAATAAAGGTCATGATTTTTATAGTACAGTTGCTATACGAACTGAGAAGTTAGAAGGTGTATCTGCTGATAAGAATGCTCCTAATTTTCTTAAAAAGATTGATGCTAACAAGAGACAGAAAGCTAAGGCATATGCTTTAGGTATTGCTTATGGTATGACAGGATTTGCGTTGGCTAAGAGTTTGAATATTAAAAAAGCAGAAGGAGAGGAACTTAGAGATGCTTACTTGGAGGGATTCCCCGGTGTGGCTGATTGGATTCAAGCCTCAAAAAAAGAATTTGAAAGTACAGGAATGATACGTAACAAATTAGGAAGAGTAAGACATCTATGGAGAGGGAAGAAAGTGTTCGATGAATATGGGGATAAAGTATTAGACTATGACCATAGAGATAAATTAGTAAAAAAATTGGGAGAAGAACGTGCTATATCACTATATAGAGATTTAAAGAATGCTTACAACTCAAGTTTAAATTTCCAAATACAATCATTAGCTGCATCTATAGTAAACAGAGCGGCATTGCACATAAACAGAGAATTGATTAAGAGAGGTTCTAAAGGACAAGTAATAGCTCAGATACATGACCAATTAATTGTAGAGATTGAACAAGACAGGATAGAAGAGTTTATTCCAATAGTAAAGTATATTATGGAAAATACAACTACCCTAGATGGAGTTACATTGAAAGCTCCACCCGAAATAGCTACAAATTTTTTAGATGGTCATTAATTTTTTTATAAAAAATGGTATTTATCAAAAATTATTAGTATATTTGTAAAAATTATGCAATGGGAAAGATTTTAGGTTTAGATGGAAATTCTAAACAAATGAATGTAAACATAGACATCACTGAGCATCCTACAATAAAGTGTAAGTCTTGTGAAGGTATATTCTTTACTAATGTGATATTATTGAAGAAGATAAGTAAAATTGCTACAGGAAGCACTAACGACCAATTAGTACCTATTCAAGTATTGAGATGTGCAGATTGTTATGAAGTGTTGGAAGAATCAGTTTCAAATCCAAAAATTTTGCAATGAGTAAAATAGAAGAATCTGTTATTACTAAAATTAGGGAGAGAGCAGATATTGGTAAAAATAAATACGGTGTTACTATGGAAAGGAATGATTTAAACATTATACAATGGTTAACACATCTCCAAGAAGAACTTATGGACGCAGCTGTATATTTAGAGAAGGTAATACAAAGTGATGAATATAGAGGAGATAAAAACTAGAATTGTTGAGTCGTATAAAACATCTGTTGATAGTGGAAGTGTTGGTAGAATATCTTACTCTCAATATTCAAAGTATGCTAAATGTCCTAGAAGTTGGGAATTAGCATATAAAGAAAATCTTAGAACTAGAGACCCGTCTATCCACACTTTGTTTGGTACTTCATTTCATGAAACTTTACAAGAGTATTTAGGATTGTATATGAACAATTCTTCAACAACTTCAACAGCATATGATTACAAGAATAGATTGAAAACCTTTATGGTTGAGAACTATACTAAAGATGTATCAGGCATTGAACATTTCACAACTCCTGAAGAACTGAATGATTTTTGGGAAGATGGAAATAATATAATGGACGAACTTATACCTAATATATATTCATATTATGACAAAAAAAGATATGATTTATTAGGAGTAGAAGTTCCACTATATATGAAAGCTACTGAACTAGACTTTGATGTAAACATGTTAGCATATATAGATATAGTATTATATGATAAATTAATGTCTAGTATTGTGTTGGTTGACATAAAAACAAGTTTTAAAGGTTGGAATAAATACATGAGAAATGATGTATTAAAACAATCTCAACTTTTGTTTTATAAATATTATTTCTCAAAACAATATGGAGTTCCTTATGAAAGCATAAATGTTAAGTTTATGATAGTTACGAGGAAGTTGGAATACGGTACTAGTAGAATAGCAATGTGCTCTATACCCGAAACAGCAAATGACGTAGATAACTCCTTAAAAAATTTGACTGATTTTGTCGAAAATTCTTTTGAAAAAGATGGTTCATATAAAGAAAACATAACCTATCATGCTATATCAGGAGACCGAAACAAGAATTGCAAATATTGTGAGTTCAAAGATAGAGAAGACCTATGCCCTAAGAAAAGTAGAATCAAATGATTCTCCAATAAAAGTAGGAATTGTAAGTTGTATTAACTATCAAAACCATATTAACATAAGAGATGTTTTTATAGGATTGAAAAGTTTTAAACACGATTTTGTTATATTGGGTGGAGGAAATCAAATAGGTGCTGACTGCTATATAAAATCATTAAGTTTAGAATTAAACTATGGATTTATAGAGTATATTCCAAATCATTTTAACTACACAGAACATAGTTATTTTCCGAGAATGTTTCATAATAAAAGATACGATGTAGATAATATGAATTTAAGATATAAATATTTGTATTTTGATTGTGATATGATTATAATTTTAAAGAATAATAATAAGAAAGATGTTTTTATAGATAATTTGCTAAAGTACGTACAAAACTGTACTACTGATAAACCTACCTTAGTAATTTAAACTGTTATATAATATATGGAATTATTAAAATTAAAAAAAAGTAAACCTGAGAAGAAAACAATACTGCTTCTTTCTGATGACTTAAGACTTCATTCAGGAATTGGTACTATGAGTAGAGAAATTGTTGTCGGAACTGCTGAACATTATAATTGGTTTCAGTTAGGGGCAGCAATCGAACACCCTGAAATAGGGAAGATAATTGATGTATCTGACGATGTTAACAATGAGTTAGGTATAGACCATGCAGATGTTAAAGTAATGCCTTGGAATGGATACGGAGACCCGCACATCTTAAGATACTTGATAAAAACTATAAAGCCTGATGCTATAATCCATTTTACAGACCCAAGATTTTGGCAATGGTTGTATCAGATGGAACATGAAGTTAGGTCTCATTGTCCTATTATATACTACGCTATTTGGGATAATACTCCGTTTCCAAATTATAATTGGATGTCGTATGCTTCTTGCGATATGGTATTAGGAATTAGTAAACAATCACACAATATACATAAAAACGTATTAGTTAATAACAATGTAAATATTATAGAATTATATGAGTAATAGAGTAGTTTATACGGCATTTGTACCTCATGGTATCAATTCAAAGTATTATCATCCCATTGAAGATGGACACAAAGATTTTACAGAGTTCAAAAATTTTGAGGATGAATTTAGAGTAAACAACAATGTAGATTTTTTGATATTTTGGAATAATAGAAATATTAGAAGAAAACAATCAGGAGACTTAATATTAGCATACCGAAAATTCTGTGATAGTCTACCCAAAGATAAATCTTCACGAGTATGTTTATTGATGCATACTGAACCTGTAGATGAGAATGGTACGGATTTGATTGCAGTCAAGAATACCTTGTGTAATGATTACAAAGTTATATTCTCAGATAAGAAATTAGGAGTTAAAGAACTAAATTTCATGTATAACTTAGCTGATGTTACTGTAAATATTGCTAGTAATGAAGGATTTGGACTTAGCGGTGCTGAATCTATTATGGCAGGTACTCCTATTATAAACAATGTTACAGGAGGTTTACAAGACCAATGTAGATTCTCAGACGAGAATGGTAATTGGATAGATTTTGATATGGATGTATCATCTAATCATGCAGGTACATACAAGAATCATGGTGAATGGGTAAAACCTGTATTCCCGTCTAATAGGTCTTTGCAAGGCTCTGTAGTAACTCCATATATTTTTGATGATAGATGTAAATTCGAAGATGTTGCAGATGCTATAGCCTATTGGTATAACATGTCTAGGAATGATAGGAAAAATTTTGGGAAGAAGGGTAGAGAATGGGCTCTAACTAAAGAGAGTGGGATGTCTTCTATTGAAATGTCAAATAGATTTGTAAAGCATATTGATAGATTATTATCTGATTGGAAACCTAGAGAATCTTTTATAGTAGAAAAAGTAGTAAGTCATATTGATAATTCATCTAAAAACATAGGAATAACTTGGTAATATGGTAAAAACAGTTTTAATGTATGCTCCGATTATGACAAGGTCAGGATACGGAGACCACTCAAGAGATATTGCATACTCTATTATAAAAAATCCTAAATACAAATTAGAGATACATCCTTTAAATTGGGGCTCTACAGCATGGGATGGTTTAGATATCAATACTGAAAAGGGTAAGATTATTGAGAAACATATAGTTAACAATGATACACCTAACCCTGATATATTTATACAGATAACAATTCCGAATGAATTTATTAGATTGGGAAAATATAATATAGGAATTACTGCGGGTATCGAAACAGATTTATGTAAACCTGAATGGATTGAGGGATGCAATAATATGGATATGGTTATAGGTACGAGTAATCATACTATAGATGTATTCAAAAATTCAATATTTGATAAGCATGAAAAAGATACAGACATATTAGTAGATACTGTAAAGTTAAAAGATTCTCTAAAACTAGAAGTATTATTTGAAGGAGTGGATACTTCAGTATATAAAACAGTATCTGTAACTTCGGATAATATGCGAAGTATGTTAAATCCTATTAAAGAGTCTAATTGTTATTTATTTGTAGGTCATTGGTTGGAAGGTGATTTGGGACAAGACAGGAAAGATGTCGGGATGCTCATTAAAATATTCTGTGAGACCTTTAAGAATAAACCATCTACTACAAGACCTGCATTAATTCTTAAAACAAGTGGTGCTAATTATAGTGTACATGATTTACAAGAGATGAAGTCAAGGATTAATTATATTACTAAGGAGATTAAAAACTGTCCATCGGTTTATATAATTCATGGTAATTTGACAGAATCTGAAATGAATGAGCTATACAACTATTCTAAGATTAAAGCAATGATTTCATTTACTAAGGGAGAGGGATTTGGAAGACCTTTATTAGAATTTACTACGTCAGGTAAACCTGTGGTAGCATCTAATTGGTCAGGTCAAGTTGATTTTTTAAATACTGAGATGTGTGTCCTCTTGCCCGGTGATTTGACAGATGTACATAAGTCTGTACAAAATGCATGGTTTATGCAAGAAGCTAAGTGGTTTACCGTAAATTATGTATATGCCATGAAAGTTTTGCAGTCTTTGGAAAATAATTACAAAGAATATAAAAAAATGGCTGAAAATCAGAAAAAGTATACTAGTAAAAATTTTACATTTGAAAAAATGTCTGAGAAATTATACGGCATACTAGATAGTATTAAGGTAGCCGAAGAGATTGTTTTGAATCTTCCAAAATTAAAAATATAAATTATGAAAAGTAATTATGATGAAATATCTCCAATAACACATAATTTGAGTGTATTGGTAGAACAGGACGATGCTACGGGACTTACGTCAAAAATATGTATGGATTCAGGTTATACAACAAATTCATTCCTTATTGATGGTTCTGAAACATTAAACAAGTTAGAGAGTAGTATTGCTAAAACAGCATTTAATTTTAGGGTGGTTGACGGAAATCGTAATGTTTGGATTCCTTGTATGCAAGCCACAGATAGGTCATCTATCTACCCAATTCCTGATGACGTTGACAATACAACATTTATGTGGCAGGTAACTCCTATAAAAAAATTAAATGAAGAAGAGTCTAAGAAGTATCCTGACCCAAACAACATCGGAAAGTATTTAGAGAATTATATTGATTTTGAAAATTCTGTAAATTTTCCAAAGGATAAATTCACTGAAGCTTTCAAACATTTTGTTAATATATCTTATGAAAGTATAAATAACTAGAATATGATAAGTTATTTAATTACGGTATGCAATGAACATGAAGAATTAGATAGATTACTTAAGTCTATATTCCCAAAAGATGAAGATGAAGTAGTTATTCAATATGATACTAACCAAGTAACGTCTGAAGTTTTAGAGGTTATCGAAAGGTATGTTGAATTAAATTCTGATACTATAGTTCATGGAGAATCTTTTGATGGAGATTTCTCTAAGTATAAAAACATAGCAAATTCACTATGTAAAAAGGATTGGATATTTCAGTTAGATGCCGATGAATACCCATCTAAAGATTTAGCTGAAAATATTACGGATATTATCCAATCAAATTCTGAGTCATTGGATTTAATATACATTCCAAGAGTAAATACAGTTGATGGAATTACTATAGAACATATTAAGAAATGGAGTTGGAATATTAGTAGTGATGACTTAATACAGAACCATAGAGAAATAGAGAAATTTGATGATAACTTTTTTATGCTTAAGCATTTTGATTTAGTATTATCTGAAAATGAGATACAGGATAGACTAAGTATAATGTATAAAGAGCCTATTATAAATTTTCCTGATTATCAAGCAAGATTGTATAGGAATAAAGATACTATCCAATGGAAAGGAAAATTTCATGAAACTATTATAGGAGCGTCTATAGTGTCTAGGCTTCCCTTAGATAAAGTTTATTGCTTATACCATCCTAAAAGTATTGATAGACAAGAAAAACAAAACGAATTATACAAAAGTTTATGAATTACATATACATAGTTAATTTAGGAAATAACAAATATTCAAAGTACTGTATAGATTCTTGGAAAATTTGGGGAAGAAGATACAACATCGAAGTTATAGAATATAATGTAGATGTAAATAGTATAGAACCTCATTGGATGAAAGTATTTGCAACACAGGTATTACAAGAGTCTGATATAGAATTTGATAAGATAGCTATAGTAGATAATGATACTATAGTTAATCCTAAATGCCCTAATTTCTTCGATAGCATTAAACCTAATGAGATTGGAGTATCTTTAGATGATACTGATTATGATTGGATAGTGAGAAGCATAGAAGCATACCATAAGCATCAGTTTAGTGATTTAGATATAGTATCACCATTTGAGTACTTTAATTCAGGTTTTATAGTCTTAGATAGAAATTCAATAGATTTATACAAAGACATAGGAAACTACGTTTTGGCAAATTACAATAACCTGAATTCTATTCAAACTTCTTATGGAGTAGGTAGAGACCAAACGGTTTTGAATTTTCTAATAAGAAAATATATAAAAGAAAAGTATAATCATATATCTTTAAAAGTAATGGACATTCGATACAATGTTCAGGGACTGATATCTAAAAGGGCATTAAATAAGAATGTTATAAGTGAGTATACATACGTAACTCATTTTAATGCTATGGATAGAGATTATAGAAATATGCTTATGGATGAATTATTTAATATGTACTATGGCTAAGAATTTAATATATATAATCAGCATAACAGTTGACTCTGCTAAGATTGACCATAATGAATACTCAAAATATTGTATAAAAAGTTGGGAGTATTGGTGTAAGAAGAATAACTGTGACCTTAAAGTAATCAAAACTAATGATGAACGATGTGGTAGAGTTGTATGGAATAAAGAACTTATATTCGAACATGGAGTAGGTTATGATAAGATTGGTATAGTTGATGCCGATACTATGATAAAATGGGATGCACCTAATGTATTTGATATGTTTGATGAGGATTTTTGCATGGCTAGAGATTTAGTTAATTGGGCTTGGGTATACGACAGCATAAAGAATTACGGTAAATTTTTTAAAGGAGTTCCACTAGACATTACAAATTATGGTAATATGGGGGTTATATTTTTCCATAAACTATACTTACCTTTATTCGAAGAAATATTTAATTTCTATTTAGAAAATAGAACGGAGTTAGATAATTGGGATAAGGGGGGAGGACGGGAGCAAACTATATTAAATTTCCATCTCGCAAAAAATAATGTCAATATAAAATTTTTGGATGGAAGTTGGAATATTCTAGGAATGTTTTCTAAAGGTTGGTTTAAGAGCAATACCCAATTGCATTCAGATGAACTACATATGATAAAGTATGGGAACATATGGCACTTCACAGGATTTGACATAGAGAGTAGAACTGAGAGAGTAAAACATGTATGGGATTTAGTAAAACATAACTATAATGGATAATTCAGATATACTATTCGTAGTTCCGACTATAATGAATAGACCTTTATACGAAATACTTAATTTGGAGAATTGCGCTAAAAATTTTCCTGAGTCAAGATTTTTATTTATATCTAACGTAGAGGATGAAAATTTCAGTAACTACGAACCTACACTAGATAATATAGAGAAATATGTATCAGGAGTACAGTATTCTATAAGTGAAGCTATAAATAAAGGATATAGATTAAATCATTCAGAAGAGTATTTTTGTTTTTTACAATCAGATGTACATATAACAAAGGATAGTATAAATTCTATAAAGAACCTATGTAATGATGTTAATCTAAATGTTGGCGTTGTGGGTATAACTAAACATTCTAATTTTAATAGATTCAATAAAAGATTAGGTATGTTTTATGGAATGGATATCCATAAAGTATTGTGGGCTGATGGTATCATGTTCTTTAAGATGTCTATGTTTGATAGCATTGGATTATTCGATACATCATATTTTGGAGATAAAGAGAGTCAAGATTTTTGTTATAGAGCCCATGACTCAGGATACAATAATCTATTTGTTGAATCTTGTACGGAGAATCATAGATGGATTCATAATTCAATAACATTTTCAGAGAAATCTAAAACTGATAATTCTAATTTTAGAAAATTAGTTACTGAATCAAGAAACATATTTGCAAAAAAATGGTACGAATGGGAAGACAGACAAACACATTTATTTGTGTAGTATTTCATCACTCACATCTTAGAACTGAGGGATATCAAATAGCTAAAGAATTTTACCAATCTTGGAAGGATTGCAAATTCAAAATGAATTTAGTCATATTAGATAATGAATCTACTTGTGATTTTGATTTCGTAGATAGAACAGAATGTGATTACATAAGAATATATAGCCAAGAAGCTAATGGAGGTATTACAGGAGCTTGGAATACTGTATGTAAGTATGCTATAGATAAAGGTGCTGAAATCATAATGGGATTTAATGATGATATATTACTTAACGACTCATTAGAGGTACTAGCTTTGAATACTATAGATGATAACAAAATATATGTACCAATAACAGATGGTATGCATGATGCATGGATTGAGCAGAAATCAGATGGTATTAAACAAGGGTTTAGACTTACTGTAAAATCTATAAATGGTTTTTTCATGTCTTTCACATCAGGATTTTGGAAACATAAATCTGTTGATAATAAATTATTTATAAATCATGTATTCGATAATGGGGATTACATTGATGATTGGGCAGGTCAGGAGTTAATGTTATGGCTTTGGAATTCAAAATATAATACAGATGCAGATATTATAGGAGATTGTTGGATTCATCATAAAAAGTTGCGAAGTTGGAAAAAAGCAAGAAAACACTATGAACATTAATCTTAAATTTACAATAAGTTCACATAAGAATTTTTATGATAAGACTTTAAATGTACTAGTACCAAGTCTACTAGATTCAGGTATTCCAAATAATGATATATATTTTTTTGTAGGAGGGTATGATGTGTACGAAAGTATGCCTAATGAATATAATATAAACCTATATAAAGCATCACATAATTCTATAGATTTTACAGGTTTAATTTCAGTAATAGATTTGACTATTAAAGCAGACTATTGGTTTCTATGCCATGATACTTGTAGAGTAGGTAGTAAATTCTATGATAGTATAAAAAATAATAACTTCAATACAGATACTATTAGATTAACTTCTGAAAATAGAAGTATGAATATAGGAGCATATAAACAAAGTTATATATACAGTATTAAAGAGAAAATATTTTCTTACAGAGGCAGCTCAAGTACTGAATATAACATACAGAAATTAAAAAAAAGATTGGTAGATGAGGAGGATTCACTATTTAAATCAGATAGCATAGGAAATTTTAATAAGAGTCAAAGAAAGGTAATAGATTCTAACAACATATACGATAGCAATGTAAGAAGAATCACAGAATATTTTCCCGATATAGATTTTTACAAGATGAAATCAAATTGGAAACCTAAAGAAGAGTACGAACTATATATATAATAATGAACGAAATTAACAAAAGTATTTACAACAATTTAGAATTACTTCCTGAAGATTTACAGGGTTGGAATGGTGATAGTAAAGTATTTCAAAAACTTATAGACATTGTAAATCCAAAAGTAATTATAGAAGTTGGAACTTGGAAAGGACTATCTGCAATTACAATGGCAGAGCATATAAAACATACCAATAAATCCACAAAGATATATTGTGTTGATACTTGGTTGGGTGCTGTAGAATTTTGGAGTTCTCATAAAAGCACTCCTGAAAGAGATTTGTTACTAAAGAATGGATATCCTAATATATATTATCAATTTTTAAGTAATGTAGTTCATAGGAAAGTAGAGGATATCATAATACCATTTCCAAATACATCTTACATAGGATATTTATATTTTAAATCACAAAATATAAAAGCAGATATGATATACATAGATGCATCTCATGATGAATTTGATGTGTATAATGATATTAAACATTATATGGAAATATTAAATACTAATGGAGTAATCTTCGGGGATGATTATAAAAGTTGGGAAGGCGTAAAAATAGCTGTAGATAGATATTGTTACGAAAATGATATAGATGTTCAATTAACAGACGATAATTTTTGGGTTATAAATAAAAAGTAATATGATAAAGTTAAAAACAAAAGAAAAGCCTAAGATAGCTATAGGAACTTTAATACAATGGTATGAAATTGAAATAGTTTCTGAATACTTAAAAAGTTTGGTAGAAGCTATAAAGTATTATTCAAAGTATAGAGGTACATATAATAAAGATTATGGTGTAGAAACTATATACTTAGATTTTGAGATACATTCAGGAACAATGCTAGAGAAACCTATAAATGATGTAAGAATATCTGATATAGTTACTCAAATTAAAAACACTATATCATCAGAAATATCTCAAAATATTCCTGATATAAATGTTTATATAAATGTTGTAGATAGAGTAAGAACTGTAGCAGACTACAGGAGAGATTTTAATACAATGTTTTCTACAATAACTGATATATTAGTTTGGGGGGAGACTGATATGATATTTCCTAAAGAATACTTAATAGCTATAGATGGATTACATACATCGGAACAAACTGAATCAAAATATGTTGCCACATTTGGAATAACTAAAATGTGGGATGATTCGTGGAAACCATTAGAACATCGTAAAGTAGCAGATAAACCATTCATAGAGGGAGACACTGAGAATTGGTGGTCTGTTAGACATACCATAACATTAGATGAGTTGAATAATATTAACGATGAGGAAAGTAAATTTGAAATACTTAATATTAGTCCTTTAAAATTTAATGGATGTGGATTAGTTATATCATCTGAATTAGTAAAATCAGGTGTCAACATACCTAACAGTATATTTTTTGTTCATGAGGATACGGCTTTTATGTTAATGTGCCAAAGGATATTCCCAAATTTAAAACAATATCATATAGCAAATATACTTATGGGACATAATAGAAAGCATCCTAAGAAAAGGTCTTATATTCAAGGGGAGGAAGGAATTGATAAAACAAATTTAGGAGCTTTAAGAAAAAGTCATGAATGGTATCCTTTAGCAAATCAGTATTGTGAAATGAATTGTCATAATTTGTTTAACGAGAATTATATAGCATATACTTGGGACGATGTGTTTGCTAAAATTCAACATTAATTTTACGAATATTTGAAATATTTTATGTATCTTTGCAGAATAATTAATTTTAGTATTTATGAATATAGCTTGGTTTTCGGAGTGGAGTCAAAATGTTGATAAAGTATCTAGGGGTTTTAATAATATGCGTACTGAGTATGCTTGGTATGTAGCTCAAGGTGCTTCTCACTATAATATATTTGAATTATTAAAATTAGAATCCAATTCCATAGATTTAGGTATTATTATTATACCTAAAGATATAGACAGGTATTATAATATTTCTGTCGGAGATGATACTTCAAATTGGGACATAGTAAAAGACTTGAAAAGAGTTTGTAAGAAATATGCATTTATGCAGGAGGGTGCATCTTGGATATTTCAAGATTATAAACCTTCCCAAACTTTTTGGTTTTATAATATAATGGTTAATGCTGATTTTTTCTTGTGTCATAATGAACGAGATAAATCATATTATAAAGGACTACTTAATAAAAATGGATTTATAAATCCTACTCTAATGATAGAAGATTCTATTAAGCATTTACCTAAAGTTGATAGGTCTAATGTTATTATAGGGGGTAATTTAATAAGGTATTATGGAGGATTTAATTCTTTGATTGTTGGATTGGAAATAGAAGATGAGGTCTATGCACCATCTATGGGTAGAATGCATCAGGAGGAGCTTATGGTAAGTGTCATAAACAATCTACCTTATAAGAATTGGAGAGATTGGATTTATAAGCTTAATGAATTTAGGTATGCTGTCCATTTAAATCCAAATTCAATAGCAGGTACATTTAGTTTGAATTGTGCATATCTAGGCATACCTTGCATAGGCAATATAAACTCAGATACTCAGAGAATATGCTATCCTAAAACTTCATTTGAACCTGATGATTTAGAGTCTTGCAAAAAAGTTGCGAAGATGCTAAAAACAGATACAAACTTCTATGACGAAGTAGCTGAAGAATCAACATATAATTACATAAAATATTTTTCAGAGGAAAGATATAAACTTAATTGGCGAGATATATTAAAATCAATATCATGAAAATATCACTAATACAACCAAGTAGAAATAATTTAAAGTATTTGAAATGGTCATATGCTTCTATTAGAAAAAATCAAGGGAATCACACCGTTCAGATTTGTGTGGCAGATGATTTTTCTAGTGATGGTACATGGGAATGGTGCGTACAGAAGATGGAGGAAGATAGTAATTTCAGTGCTATCAGAAATGAAGGCCCTGATAGATTAGGTCATACTATCTTATATGACAGACTTATAACTAAGGTAGCAAAGCATGACTATTGCATGATATACCACTCAGATATGTATCTAGCTCCGAAGGCTCTTGATGCTATTGAAAAGAATATTAAACAAGGTGTAATAGTATCATTGACGAGAATAGAACCTTCAGGACTTCACCCTGAAGGGCCTGAAAAGATATTGGAAGATTTTGGTAAAGAACCTGATGAGTTCAAGGAAGCTAGGTTCTTAGATTGGATTGATAACTATTTTAGAAATAACACCAACGTATCCGATACCGATGGTATTTTTGCTCCATGGGCGTTCTATAAAAAAGACTTTACTAAGATTGGAGGTCATGATATATTGTATGCACCACAATCAAAAGAAGATTCCGATATATTTAATAGATTTATGTTAAATGGAGTAAAATTTATTCAAACTTGGGAAGGATTCGTATATCATCTTACATGTAGAGGTTCTAGGTATAACACCACAATTACCGATGTTGGAGTTGACTCAAATGAGTGGTTATTGCAGAATTTTAAGAGTGGTAGAAACTTTGTTAGGAAATGGGGTCATTATGTTATGCATACTCCACTAATGAAACCCATTATACCTCCTAAGTATAATATTGTCGTTAAGTTATTGAACTGTAGAAGATACGAGGCACTAGCTAATATAGAACCTTGGTGTGACGTAGTATATACTGATTTTATGGATTATGAAAAATACATTGAGGAAGAGCAGGAAAATACTTTATATGATATGAGGGAGAGAGTCATGAGTTTAGATAAATTTGAAAAAGAAAATATAGTAGTAACTATAGACTTTGATAAATTTACAGACGCAGAAAGATATGCTTTAAACGAACTTTCAACTATACTTAAAAACAGTAATGTTCTAGGAGATTTTAACTTAGGTTCTATGAAAGTTGAAATATACGATTTAACAACTTATGAGGATACCTTAATCAAGGTATAATAATTTTTATTGTATATTTATATAAAATAGAATATATGTCACAGTACTTTAATATTAATATGCTAGATGATTATCTTGAGTTAGGTTTAAAATTCAAGGTGTATGTTAATGGTGAATATTTGGTTGTAAATGAACCTTGGGATTTACTTAATGACTTCAAAGCAGTAGGTTATGATTTCGATGGAGCTCCTGTAGAATTTGAATACATGGATGTAGACCATGTTATGATTGGAAGTAATGTATTCACTAAGGATGAATTAAATAATATAAAGAGCGGAGGAGATACTGAGGCAGGTGCAGGTGGAGGAGTAGAGACAGGTTCAGAACCACCTCCTGAACAACCTGAAGCAGATGCTGCTCAAGGAGATGAGGAACAACAACCTAAAGAAGGAGAAGATACACCTGAAAAATAAACTTATGTTTGATAGGTTTTTTAATATAGAATGATATGCTTGAAGAGGATTTAAGAAAATGGTTAAATCAAAAGTGGGTTAGAGTAAATACTGCGGGTACTATAGAGGGTGCTTGTGGTACTTCTAAAAGAAAGGATAATCCAAATAGATGTTTACCATTAGCTAAAGCTAAAAGTTTGACAAAGGCGCAAAGAAAATCTACTGCTATAAAGAAAAGAAAGGCAGGGAGTACGGGGAAACAGTTTGTTAAAAATACTAAGTCAGCTAAAGTTACTAATGAATCTGTAGATAAACTTTTACAAGAATATATAGGTAATGAATTGCAAGTGTTAAAATCATTTGAATTTAAAAATGAATTACCTTCGGATATATTTGTAGATGGAAAACTTATTTCTGAGATAAGGGATAATTTGATGAATATAGCACAACAGTTTATAGATTCATTTGATATGACTGTAGTCATAGAAGATATTATACTGACGGGTTCTATAGCCAACTATAATTGGTCTAAGTATTCAGATATTGATTTACATTTAATAGTTGATTTTGATAGTACTAAAAAGGATAAAGAACTTTTAGAAAGATATTTCTATCTAAAGAAATCATTATGGAACAATACATATCCTATAAAAGTTAAAGGTTTTGACGTAGAATTGTATGTCGAGGATTCAAATGAAAAATCAAAAGCATCGGGACAATATTCTGTTAAGAATGATAAATGGATTGTAGAACCGAATAAATTAAGTATAGAGATAGATTATAATAAAATATACAATAAATCTTTACAGTTTATCAAGGTCATAAATGATTTAGTAAATACTAACAGTAATGCAAAAATACGTATAGAGAAAATAGATAGGCTAAAAAATAAACTAAAGAACTATAGAAAATCAGGCTTGGATAAAGATGGAGAATATTCCTATGAAAATTTAGTATTTAAATTTTTGCGAAGAAGCGGATACTTAGATAAATTAGTAGACTTAAAAAAAGATTTAATAACTAAGAATTATTCAATGAATGAATCTAAAGCCAAACCTAAGAGAGATAGATGCTATTATAGAGCTGTTAAATCATATGGAAGTAAGACATCTGCATACAGGTCATTAGCTATGGCAGCTTGTAGAAAAGGTAAAATTTGGAAAAAGAAAAAAGTAAACGAATGTGGATGCTCAGATAATAGAGAGGATACTATAAAAGATTTTGTAGATTTTTGTGCAGACACAATGTCTATAAATTCTCCTAATATAAAACTACATACTGAACCGAGAGATAGTATAGAGACAACTTCATTTGGAGGATACATACCTCATAGTGAAACTATAGAAGTTGTCACGCATAATAGAAACATGGCTGATATACTAAGAACTATAGCACATGAATTAGTTCACCATAAACAGAATGTATCGGGAATGCTCCATAGTAAGTCAGGAAACGATGGGTCTAATCATGAAAATCAAGCTAATGCCATAGCAGGTGTATTAATGAGAGTTTACGGGAAAAATAATCCACACATATATAAATAATAAACTTATGAGATTGAACATATTAAGCGAAGCTGTTAAAAATGATGATGGTCAAACATCTATGAGAAGAGTTGTCACATTTTTAACTATGATGTTAATTTACGGAATAGTCATTATCGATATATTTACAGATTATAAGGTATCTGAATTTATATTCGATGGATTATTAATTACACTTTTGGGAGGACTAGGTTCGATTGCTTCTGAAAAATTCTTTAACAAAAAAAAATAATATAACATATGAATTCTGAAAATTTAAAAAATTTAGAAAAGTTAGTTAGAGCTTCCTTAATTGCAAGTAACTACATTGAGAAAAATATAAATGAGGGAGTGCAATTTAAAAAATTAGAATATTTACCTACAATTATAGATTGGATGGAATCTAATTCAGGTTTTGATGGAGATGCTATATTGCAATCCATGGAAAAACATTACAATGAACTATTAGAAAATTCAAAAAGTGAAAGTTCTTTAGTAAAGGATATCCTAGTATCTGAAGCAAAATACAGAATATTAAATGAGATGGGTATAACAGTAAACATATAAATATGGACGAGACAAATGTTTTGAGACACATAGTTTCAGATGATATGTACAATATTCTATGTAAAGATTCTAAAGATATTGAATGGCCTGTAACATTCAACCATTCCGATAAAATATTATTTATAGATAACATAATAAAAACATTGGAAATGTTGGAAGAATACGGAAAGTGCAATGACATCTATGATTTAAAATTATCTATACAAAAACAATATGAGTCAAGTAACAATTATTAAGAAATTAAAATATATTAAAGTATCTGCACAGACAAAACCATATTGTATATTGTATGATGTCGATTTTGATAGCGGTAGTCACTTGTATGCTAATATTTACAATCATATTTATTACATACCTCTAAAAATATACGAAACTATATATAATACATTTGTATGGATGAGATAGCTAAAGGATGCATAGAATTATATTATGATAAAACTCAATCTTATGAATATTTTTCTAACTGTATTATAAGTAATTTCAGTATACCTGAAACTCAAATAGAGCAAATTTATATACTTATGAAGATAGGAGGAAAGACAAGAATGTATAGTAATAAGAGTGAGGATGACTTAAAATACATTTCTAAAATATTAAGTAAATGTAGTATTGAAAATAAGATTATAATATATGAAACCTAAAATTGGACATAGGATAGACATACCCGAAAAAATGATTCGGTATGCCATGGCTAATACAAAATCAAATAAAGCAGCAGCTGCTTTTTTAAATGTTGCTTACAACACATATAAAAAGTATTCTTCCTATTATATGGATAGTACTAGTGGAAAAAGTCTGTTTGAAATTCACATGAATAGAGAGGGTGTTGGTATTTCTAAAGGTTCTATGAGACCTACTGCCTATAAAAGATTAAAAGAAGTAATTGCAGGATACTGTCCTGATTATCCATATAAGAAATTAAAGGATAGATTAGTTAGAGAATCTTTATTAGAGGAGAAGTGTGAAAGATGCGGATTTTGTGAGCGAAGAGTTTTAGATTATAGTATTCCGCTACTAATGGATTGGAAAGATGGAGATAAGACAAATCATAAATTAGATAATTTACAACTACTGTGTTACAATTGTTATTATTTAACAGTGGATAATGTTGTTGGTAAAAGAGTCATAATACCTGATAATATATGAAAGAAGATTTAGATGAGTTATATAAACAATTAGGAATTGTTTCATATAATTTGGAGTTGCACAAAATGATTCTCCAAAATTTAGAAGATAGTAAACAAGAACTACTAGCTAAGATACAAGATAGACAAATACCTGAAGATAAAAATATTGAGGCTAAGTAGTTTATCGCATATTGTATTATATTTATAATAGTAATAATAATAGTAATAATATGAGATATAAGATACATGAGGATGTAGATGATGAAGATGTATTTGAAAAGAATATAAGTAAAATAACAACTGATACTATCAGATTGGACAATATGCCAAAGGGCTTTAAGTCTATTCCTCATGAATGGAAACAAATTCATGTAGATTCTTGGTTAGTACTCAAAATACATTTAAAAAACAAGTTTAATATAAAAGGTCGTAGAGAAAAAATAGAACCATACTTTACTTCCAAGGGAGAAAATAAACACATTCGAATATCTAATTTGTATCCTCCTAAGAAAATAGTTAAAAAAAGTGCGGTAGATGCATTATCTAATAGTAAAAGTCTCAGACCCGCATATGTAATACAATATAAGAACAAATACTTTCCTTTTGATTTAGAAGACGTTACCATAGCGGCAGTAGACATTATACAGAATAATGGTTTAATCGGCCCTTGCTTAGTCATAAACCTATCTGACTCCAATAGAAAAGATATGGGAAACATCTTAGGTAAAACTTTCGATATGGATAGAGTATTTCAATTTTTAGAAGTACCCGAAGCAGATGAAGATAAAGGTAAAGATGAGGCTGAATTAAAGAAACAAGGTTTATCTGATAAACAAATAGACTTATACAATAATCCGTCCGACAGCGAAAGTATTGATATAGGTTTTAAAGATTCTACAGAGTCTCATAACAGCATTAAAAGACTTAATAAACTAGATAATAATGCTCATAAGATTAGAGCAGCACAATTTATGATTAATAGGTTAGATGGAACTCTTACAAGAACAAAAGACCCTGATAAGAAAAAGAAATTGAAAAGAAGCAGAAGTATTTGGAATGCGTATAAACAATCAATATCTAAAGAATTCGATTAGTATGGTAAAACTTAAAGAAATTTTAATGTATGGTGATAGTGAGCCCTTAGAAATAATACTTTGTTTTATAATGTTAGCTCAGTTATGTTATCCTACACAATCCATGTTCTGTGTCCCAAATATCAATATACATAGTTATTATTATTACATAGGTGTGGTATCTTCTATAGGTTTGTTAGTAGGAAATTTATTTAATATGATATCGCTTAGAAAATGGAGTGCTAACATATCATTTGTAGTAATACTAACTATACTGTATATATCTCTAAAAGAAAATATATACAATACACAACTTCATTTCATTTATGTTTCAGAGTTGATTGCGTTATTTTGGATTACATGGAGATGCAGCAGGGAGGAAGTTTCAAAATTAATGAGACTATTAAAAAAAGGATAACGAATGATTAATGATAACATATTAACAGTGATTATAACATTGATTACTGTAGCGGGTTCAGCGGGTGCTTGGAAATTTTATGAATCTAAGTTGAAGTTAAAATATAAGCTAAGTGAACATAATACGAAAGAAAATGTTTTATTTAGAGAAGACTTGAGAGACCGAGTTAATAACTTAGAAAAGAAATTAACTGAAAAAGAGTTAGAGAAGGAGGAACTACAAAGACAGATAACAGAGTTGAAAACTCAATTAGCTGAGTATAAAGTAAGATTAGAGTATTTAGAAAAAGAAAATAAAAGGTTACTAAAATAAACTTAAATTATATGAATTTTTATTTATATATGTATAAATGCAAATTAATAAGAATTATCGATGGTGATACTCTTGAATGCAGTATAGATTTAGGTTTTAATATTTTGAGAAAATCTATATTAAGATTACAAGATATTGATGCTCCTGAATTAAAAACTAAAGATTTAGTTGAAAAAGCACATGCTGTTGAATCTACCGAAGCATTGAAACATATTATATTAGATGAAAATCCTGAAGGAGTATTCTATATACATTCTAAGAAGATTGATTCTTTCGGTAGATGTTTAGCAACTGTTATATTGAAATCAGGTTTAGAGGTAAATACTGAATTAGTTGATTTAGGATATGCATCTAAATGGAAAATTTAATTAATTATAATCTATAGAATCATGAGTGAAAAATCAAAAGGTTTAGGAGATACTGTAGCGAAAATTACGAAAGCTACAGGTATTGACAAAGTAGCCGAAAATGTAGCAAGAGTAATGGGTAAAGAAGATTGCGGATGCAATAAGAGGAAAGAAGCTTTAAATAAAGCATTTCCCTACAAAAAATAGTACCTACATTACATGATGTTGCTTAGTGAATCTCTTGTGGGATTCACTTTTTATTTATATATAGCATATTTATAGGTAGACAAAAACAATACACAATGACAAAAAATGTAATCGTACCACCACATATAGTTAACGATTTAAATCCTATGATGACTTTTAGTCAAAATATAGGATGGGGATTGGTAAAGTTAAATATAGAAAGTTTACACAAAAAAGGATTCACAGGAAAAGGTGTGAAGATTGGTATCATAGATTCAGGATGCGATTTAAACCATCCTGATTTGAATATTACGAGCTCTAAAAACTTTACAGAATCTAATAGTTGTGAAGATACTTCAGGGCACGGAACACACGTGGCAGGTATTATAGCAGCACAGGGAAACATCTATGGCGTACTAGGTGTAGCACCTGATGCAGAGATACATGTATATAAAGCATTAGATGGTACAAGTGGGAATATAAAAGGTGTCATAGATGCTTTAAAAACAGCTATAGATGATAAAATGGATATAATCAATATGTCATTAGGCACACCATCTCAAGTTAGCGGTTTAGAAAAACTTTGCAAGAAGGCTCAACAACAAGGTATTATAGTAGTTGTTGCAAGTGGAAACAGTGGTTTGCAGGAGAACTATTTTCCTGCTGCATATGATTCTTGTATTTCTGTAGGAGCTACGGATGAGAATATGAAGGTTGCTTATTTCACGACATATGGTCAGGAATTAGACATAGTCGCACCAGGTGCAGAAATCCTAAGTACCTATCTCAACGGGTCATACGCAGTCCTTTCAGGAACTTCAATGGCTGCACCATTCGTAAGTGGTTGTATAGCTTTGATGAAACAGTCAGGAATTGCAGTAACTTATAGCAGCATTATAGAATCTGTAATAGATATCGAAAGACCAAACTTTGATATTAAATCAGGATATGGAATAATCAATCCAACAAAGAGTATTTTAGGAGAGGAAATTGCTGTAGAAGTTCCAAAACCTAAAGCTAAAAAGTGTTTATTCTGTTTTTTGAAAAATTTTATGAAAAAAAATTAAAAAATACTTGATACTGTAAATATTAGTACATATATTTGCATAAGAATTTAATAAAAGCACATATGAGTAAACACATATATGGATATATCATACTGTTGCCAATCACCTATATATTAGGTATTGGTACACATATGCTGTACACACACGAAGTAAGTGAAAGACTAAACATGAGTTCTCAACGTAGTATTGAAAACTCATTAGATTCTACATTAGTAGGAGATTACCTAGATTTAGATGATGACCTGTATGTTATTAAGACATTAGCCTCTCAAGTAGATTCTGTTCAAGCTATGTATATAGAAAAATATGCTTACATAGCTGTAAACGAGCAAACAAAGTATGGGTTTCCTGCTTCTGTTAAGTTAGCTCAATTTCTATTGGAAGGAGGCTTTAGTATACAGAATCCTGAGGGTTCGGAATTAGTTACTCAAAATCAAAATCCATTTGGAATAAGGTATTTTGGAGACAATGTACCAAGTAGAATTAATGATTGGCATAATCTAGCATTTTCCAAAAATTGGATTAAGCTTTATTCAGATTGCAAAATTACTCATTGTGAATATGTAAAGTTCAAAAGTATATGGCATTCCTTTAGATATCACAGTTTGTTTATGGTGGGAACACCTAATAATCCAAGTCATTATGTAGGGTATATCAATGATGGGACTTGGGTAGATTGGTTAAATGCTTTAGAAAAGGGTGGATACGCTACGTCAGATGCCTACCGATATACTCTCCGAAATATTATTATAAGATATAAATTATATCTATTAGATAAACATAAAATTTACATATGAGAAAGTTTAATACTAGATTCAAACAAACACGTCAAGAGTTAGCTCCTGATATATTTGCTGAGAATTTCGAACAAGCTAAGTTACTTTTTAAAAACCTTAAACAAAAGTATCCCGATTTAGAATTATTGGGAGAAGTTGCAGAATCTAATGAAAAAGAAAGCAAAAATTACAAGTTATTATTTGACTAAGTTAACTATGACTTTTATAGTAGTAGTGCTAATAGGTATGTCATATTCATGTTCCACCTATACACATAATAACTCATTTAGAATTTCCCAAAAGAATGGAAATATTAATGTTAACACATCATTGAATCGTAATTCGGTAAATAATTCTATACATTTTAGGTATAGAAATTTCAACAGTACCTTTAATTTTACTATTCCTAAAAGTAAAAACAAATAGTTTCATGAAAAATATACCTGTATACAACTCTTTAGATTACGAGGATATTAGCCACCTTAATTTCGTTGACCGACAATTTGATTTTGTTAACAATTGTGTTTTATTTGTAGATAGTCAAATTGAAAAGTTATTGCTAGATAGAAATTTAGATGAATGTGCTTTCGATGAGTACTATAGTTCTATCACAGAAACATTTCAAGAATTGAGAGAAGTTGATGTTGATTTTATAAATTTTCTTGAATTTGAAAATGATTTAGAACGTAGATTTATGCAATCATTGTATGATAGCGATGATAACTGCAAAACTTTAGGAAAGGCATACTTCATACAATCAGCAATTAGAGGTTTACCATTTACTAAGAATTTCTCCAACTATACAGAAGTAGATACTGTGTTCTGTTATATGAATACAATAGGTATCAAATATCCATTGTCCGTAAATGTTGATAACTATGAAAAGATACTAAATAAATCTATGGAGTACTATCTTGAATACGAGTGTTATCGAGAAGCTGCTAGACTTAAAAAAGTTTCGGAGAAGTTAATTACATTGAATAACTTCTATGAGAGTATATTACAACAAGTAAAATCTTAAAAACATTATATGATAACTCAGAACTCAAATGACATTTTAAAGTTTGATGACTTAGCAATTTCAGTATTTGAATGGGCTAAAGAAAAGAATTTAATAGTAAAAGGAAATGAATTTAATCAAATTCATAAAGTGAAAGAAGAGATAGACGAAATCGTTGAAGCCATACAATCTCAAAATATAGAAAAAATTAGAGATGAAATTGGAGATGGATTCGTTACATTAATCATTTTAGCAAGACAAGTTGGATTGACTCCTGAAGAGTGTTTGCAGGAAGCTTACAATAAGATTTCAAAACGAAAAGGAAAGACCATTAACGGTATTTTTGTAAAAGACAAATAAATTTTAAAGTTATGAAAAACAAAAAAAAAGTTACAAAGAAATTACAATTTCCAATTGAAGGTAAACTTAAAATAGCATCTAAGGAACAGTATCAATCTATATTAAGTAAATTATATAGCTTAGGATACGAATTTCAATCAGGTAAAGAATATAGCATTGATGATATTCCAATTGGGATAAGTTGGGAACTTGCTACGGATTTAGATAATAAACCTTTCATTAGAAAGACAAAACTAAACAGAGTATTAATAAACTATGAGACTGATTATATTGATTTAGAAAAACATTCATTGTAAAAATAATACCTATGATAGACTTAATAGTATTGTTTATATTTTTTGTTCTTATGATTTGGAGAACTGCTCTAAACGCTCGTGATTACTACATAATAAGTCATAGTAACGATTATGATTTACTAAGATTAGCATCTGATGCATTTCTATTTTCACTGATAGTTTGTAGTTTGTTCATGTATTTATTTGTAAATAGTCTTATGAATTTACTTTAGCAAATAATAATTGCATTAGTTATTCAGAAAGTAAACTAAAAGTTATGATAAAAAAAGAACCAATTCAGACATATGTTCCTGAGAGAAAGTATTTACCTGAAATAATAGGAGTATCGGTATCCACTGCTTTTTGCATAGGATTGATGGTTTCACCTGTAGATACTAAGTACGAAAAATTATCTATAGTATCTAATACCAATTATGAAACTATATATATTGAGAAACAAGATAAGATACCATTTAAGATAGTTATTCCTAAAATAGATAAAAATGCCTATGGCTCTAGGTCTTATGGGTATTCAATCAGGAAATTATCATTGAATAATTTTAGAAAATTTCTGAAGGATAAAGGATTTAGAAATGTCGATAAAGCAAATTTATATAAACTAAGAAGAGTATGGATAGCTTACAATTATGAGTCCATGCTTATGAATGTTCATGCTTTGACTGATTTTCCTGTGTCTATGATATATTCATTTTTCATAGTAGAAGCTACTAGTAATGGCATTGAGACAGAACTTTGGAGACTTCATGCAAATGCGGGAGGAGTAAAGCATATCAAAGGTCATAACTTTGCAACTTATAGAACTAGAGAAGTTATTAGAGGTAGGAGTAAACATATTAGAGCTAAATTTTTTGCTACAGATGATACTGAAGAAGGTATAAAAGTTTGGGCTAGTGTATTAAATTCTAAAAGATATGCTAAGTGCAAAAAACAGAACTATAGAATGTCTTCTAAAATTCGTTTATATGAATCTATATGCAGATGTATTTATGTAAATGGTTACCATACAGATTCTGATTATAAGTTTAGGGCATCTCTTATGGCTGAATTTTGGAACATCAAAGCAGCTCATTTCCCAAATGAAGAAAATTGATAATATAGTTATATTTAAAAAATTTGCGAGAAGAAACTAAACCAATGACACAACAATATTCACACATAGATATTCAGTATCAGAGTCTACTAAATAATATAGTAGAGAACGGAGTAGAAAAATCAGATAGAACAGGTGCAGGTACACTATCTATATTTGGACATGAGATTAAACATAATATGCAGGATGGATTTCCATTACTGACAACAAAGAAGATGTCTTGGAAAAATATTGTTACTGAATTATTATGGTTTTTAAAAGGAGATACCAACATCAAA
>Ga0209298_10000145_pt1 | contig 42207 bp, 49 predicted proteins | sample S_140806_EF_Meta_FD_187325 | JGI IMG/M metagenome (GOLD analysis project Ga0209298, IMG submission 187325) | Freshwater microbial communities from Lake Simoncouche, Canada to study carbon cycling - S_140806_EF_MetaG (SPAdes) (version 2) | ecosystem: Environmental > Aquatic > Freshwater > Lake ... | reverse complement strand
ACTTACCTCCATCACTCCAATGTGATGGGGCATTGTCATTGTACCTAGTATGTCTGTAATACTCTAGCCTATCCTGTTCAGTCCATTCATTCTCTGCAATCCATACTTTGCTCAGGTTTACATTGCGCTTGCGAGTGTATCTCACCAGCTCATTGTATGCTGATTCAATGTCTACGCATAGACCGCATGATCCATACCATTCTTCTCCGCATAGTTCATGATGCATGCAATCGTATGGCTCGCAACATGTACTCTTGCGGGTAGCTAGCATTGTGTACTCTATAGCCTTGCGAACTGCATTGTTAAACACATGCTTACTTGGCATATATCCTCCTAGTTCCAGATGCTAAATGCCTTATCGGCTAGAATCATGAGCGTCAAGCCCATGACCGTGCCAATAATGGATGCAATGATAGTCCATAGGAATGCTGCAAGATCCATTATCGTACCTCCTTTCCACCCACATACCATAGGGCAATAATGGTTGCGGCTACGCCTGCTAGCGCACCTGATAGGAAGTGGAACTCACCGAATGTTATGCACATAGTAGTCCTCATTCAATCTATTGATGCGACTGCGCTCAGCTGCTGCCAGCGCTCGGCGCTCAATCTCATAGGATAGTAGGCGCTTGGGCGCCCACTTGATCTGTTCACCCCTGTAATAGGTGTCTATATGTAAGATACATAGCCTCTTATTACCCTTGACTGTACGGATACCATCATAGGTACATAGCCGCTTACCTTCCATTGCTTGGCAGATCATTGTTCCTCCTTTTTCTTACGCTTGATCTTCTCGAATGTTACTGGGTATCCTGCCATGTAATCGTTGAACTTATCAAGGTACTTTTCATACTCAGCTCCTGCCTCATCTATACATTCCTTTGAGCAGAAGCCTTGCATTCCCATTACGCTAGGCTGATCACACCATGGGCAGTTCACTTGTCATCTCCTTTTCAACTATGCTTGACCCTAACCTATTAGGGGGGCAGACCGAACGGTCTACCGCAAGAGAGCAGGGAGAGGGGGTAATACACTGTCTCTCGTCCATACCCCTCAGCCCCTGCCTTATCACAATATCCACATTGTTACTGTGCATGCTATCGTATCCCTCCATTGTATATAAAATGCCATCGTCAGGTTACCATAATAGCCGTGCTTTGAAAAAAGATGGAGGAGGATGACCGTAGCCATCCCCCTCCGTTGCGTGCTCGGCTGCCGCTTACTTGTCGGCTGACGCTACCTCCACTACGCGTGGCTTGGTCCAGCGTCCGTCGCTCATGCGCTCGCTTGTGGCGAAGATGGTGACCTTCGTCCACTGCGCTGCTGCGAGTGCTGCCGCTGCATCACCGCGTGCGATGACTGGGTAGAAGTGCACCTTGCCCTCGTCGTTCACCTCTTCAATGACGACCTGAGCATAGGTGACATTACCACCCTTGTCGTAGGTGATGTCTGCCGTGTCCAGTGCGCCAGTGCGTGGCGCTGCGCTTGGGTGATCGTGCTCGCCTTGCACGATACCCGTGATCTTGGTTAGAGCCATCGGGCTCCTCCTTCCTGCGCGACTGACGCCGCGCTCTTCGGGGGGCAGTACATCCGCCCCCTCAACAAGGCGAGCCCCGCTCTACCCCCCGTGCTGCCAGCGTATACTGTGTTACGCTGCTCGCTTCGGGGGGCAGACCCGCAGACTGCCCGATTTTGGAGACGGGGTCTCCCTCGGGCTTTTCTGCGGTACTGACCGATTCGGGGGGTTACCCAACCTCCGGACTGGACATACCCATCTGATAAGAAACCTTAATGTTGGTAAACCCTTGACACGATTGGATATAAATAGAGGGTGATAGATATACCCTCTAATACGGTTTTACAGATATATAGAGAGTCTTACCCTCTTAGAGGGTGCAAACGAAAGGCAACATGGCAAAGATTCCAGATCCAAAAGAGATCCAGGCCCAGATCGACCGCCTAGTCAACAAGACAGTTGACCAGCAGGTGGAAGGTAAGGCTGCTCCGGCTGCGCCCAAAGCAGGTGCGGCCAAGGATCCGTTTGCCGGAATGAAGAAAGAGACCCCTAGGGCAGAGGCTCCGACCCCTACACCCCCAGCTGCTGCCGCCCCCTCCGCTCCGGCAGCTGGGGGTACTTCTGCTCCCGCAGCCCCAGCCAAGCCAGCGCCGTACCAGACCTACATCGAGTACGAGTACGTAGGCGAACCGGACCCAGACTCCGCCTCCTCGATGCCGTCGGAGGAGATGAACTACACCGCCGGAGAAAGAACAGCGAGCGGCAAGCTTGCCATTGCGCCAGCGGTCAGGGGCGACAAGCGTTCCAACATTGAGAAGGTCATCGCTGGTGAGCGCACCTCGACCAGCCGCCAGTACGCACCCAAGAAGGGCGTAGTCCCTGGCGCTAACCTTCTCCTTACCGTCCGCGGCAAGCCAGCTGCGGTCGTCCGCATTACCGCGGTCTACAAGATCATGGGATCGACCCAAGATGGGTTCGCCGTCCTCCAGGATCTCGCCACTGGCACAGAGGTAAAGAAGCCGATTGAGCGCCTGGCTGCCTCAGAGGGCTACGACGCAGCCGAATACGCCAAGACAATCTACAACACCAAGATCACACCAGGCGAGGCAGTCGCCGCCGAATACGATGCAGACCTCAACGCCAAGGCCCAGGCAGGCATCGATGCCGCCCAGGGCGCCCCAGCTGAAGCCCCAGTTAGCCGAGCAACAAGCATCGGTATGGCACCAGGGGATGTTCCGGTACCACCTATGGGGGAAACTACGCCCTCCGTGGCTCCTACACCCCTCCCAGAGGCTTCTATCCCCCCGGCCCAGACCCCCGAAACGCAAGTAACGGCGACGACCCCCACAGATGCCACCGTAGCTCAGGGGACAGAGCAGGGGACTTCTAAGCCTTTGGCCGCAGGTTCGAATCCTGCCGGTGGCGCCAGCAGCGCGTTCGCATCCATGACGGCAACACCAGAACAAATCAAAGCAACGGCGGCGCCCGCTGACGGCGACTTTGGTATCGAGGGTGAGACCCAGCCGTATACATTGCCAGAAACTGACGGCAGGTACGTTGGCATCATCGGTACCGCAGGGCGGCGAGTGGATGGGGCACGACTAACAGAAGGCGACTACCGATACCTTGTCAAGTACATCGGCGGGGCGGTCAAACCAAACGACGTCCTAATCTCCGGCGGCGCAGCGTGGGCTGACCACGTAGCCGTTCAGCTGTTCCTTGACGGCAAGGTAGGTGGCCTAGTGCTGCACCTTCCGGCAGAGCTCATCGTCGGGCCAGACGGGAAGCTGACGTTTAGGAACGGTGGCTTTGGTACCGCAGGCAGCACCGCAAACTACTACCACTCGCTATTCGACAAGGCCCTTAGGGTTGAGTCCGGATACTCGCTGAAGCAGATCCAGGAAGCCATCGACCGTGGCGCTGTCGTAACGTTCGGTGATGGCACGCAGGGCAATGAGGGGATGAAAGCACGCAACAGCCTCGTTGCACGCGACGCACGCGACTTCCTGGTAGCCATGACGTTTGATCCGAACATGAAGACCCAGACCCCGAGGGACGGCGGCACAGCAGACACCTGGCGCAAGCACCGTAAGGGACACCCAGAAGCTAAGCGTAGATTGGTAGACATCCGCGCTCAGAATCCAGACCCATCAGAAAATGAGCGACTACGTGCGTTCGACTCAAGGAAGGGCCAGTATGGGCTAAGCCTAGCAGAAACAGAGCAGACTGCGGACATGCTGAACACGATGGCCAAGGCTGAGGGTGAGAAGGGATCGCTTCTGGACAAGGCAGCTCAGAATATTAGAGAACTTGCCATGACGGAAAGCACAGCGCAGGGGTATAATCTGCAGCAAGCGCTTCAGGCGATGCAAGCTGAGGAGGCAAAGGTCCTTACCAGGGCTGGTAGGATTGCGTTCCTGCCAACAGACAAGCTTGTTTCAGCCGCTCTCATTATTGCGATGCTTGACGCACAGGCCCCAGTGAGCGAAGAAATCTATGACATGATCGACGAAGGGTTCCTGCCGAACGTTGGTATGCTAAAGAGGAAGCAGGACACAGAAATCGACGTGCAGGCTGCCATCAGATTCATGCGCGACCGCATTCTGACCAAGACAATCGAGCTTGGCAAGGGAGAAAATGACGTACTCATTACCAAAATCCTAAGGAACGCTGGCGTTCCAGAAAGCGCATTTGCCAAGACCGGCGCAGATGCTCCAGCATACACATACCCTGGTGCCGATGCGCAGGCTGCAGAGGTAAAAATCAAGCGTGTAAACAACGACCTGAAGCGCGTACTGGCCAGGATTCAGAAGAATGCCGCAGATCTTGGTCCGCTGATGAGCCACCCAGAGGTGGCAAAGCGCCTATACCTGGTCACAAGCTTGCTTGCCGGTATCGAAGAGGACATTGACTCAGAGTTTGCCGGTAAAGCACTTCCATCCAGGCTTAGAACTGACCGATACTCTGGTCTTCCGTACCTTCGCGCACTTGAGCAGATCGATCCGATCTTCCAATACATCCGAATGCGGGCAGACATTGACCCTTCGCAGGTGCTCCCAGAAGATCCGGGCGACAGAGACCCGTATAAGATTGCCGATGCGGTACTTGCTGCTGGTGCGCAGCCCCCACAGTCGCGTGGCAAGCGAGGTAGATACGTGTACGACGAGGCGCAGCTGTACGCCACATACAAGGCTGGCACTCCGTACCGCCGATACGCGTTTGACATCAACGGAGAGGTCCATCCACAGTACATGACGCTTGACGAACTCGGCCTGGTGACCGATAAGTTCGACGGATTTGAGAACCCATACGCCGGAATGGCCTCAGTCAACGAAGGAGAGTCGGGCAGAACGAATAGAAGCAGGGCAAGAATCGGCATGCACATCAGCACCGACTCTAGCGCACGTGTAGAGTGGGTATCTCGCATCCCGAGTAAAGAAGTTGATGTACTGCGGGCCATCAAGAGGCTCCTTGCCGACAAGCATCCTGCATATATCACCCCTGGTACCCCAGACGAGATCGCAATCGTACCTGGTGCGTTCACTGAATACACCAGAGACGCCTCGCTTGTTGACGGTGCCGCAGACGCGGTATACAACGACGTCTCAAATGCAATGGGCAAGGTATACCTTGTAGACGTTACCGGCAGCAGACAGAGCCAGGTCACTATTGATGGTGTCACGTACTACATTGGCAAGGGTATGTATGCATTTAAGGCTGGCGACGAGACCGGCGTTAAGCTTGCACAAGAGGTATCAGCGCTTGAAGACGATGCTGGACCAAGTTCTCGTATCAGCAAGCCATTCAAGCTAGGCGACAGGGCAGAATACCCAGCGATTACTGGCGAACTTAAGTACTTTAGGATTGATATCGACCCTGTTGTCCACATGACCTTCGCGCATAACGACCATACGCTGCTCAGCCAGAGAGATGCAGCACGATTTGGTGAGCCATTTGACCCAGACCAGCAGATCACTACCCCACTTAAGCCAGCAAAGGGCGGTAAGTTCCAGGGAATGTACCTGATCAGCCCTGAATACACTCGAGAGCCAGGGTTTATCTACAGGGTGGTCGAGGAGCCGTACAACCTTGAGCTAAAAAACGAAGACGGAACACCAATGATCAGCGCAGAAACAGGCAAGCCTGTCACAGTTCGGATGTTTAGGACTGTCACGGTTGGCGAGCGAGTAAGAATGGCGCCTGGTGTCGTAGACTTCGCAGACTACACAGATAATAGCCCAACCAATATCGAGTTTGACGACGGACTTCGATTTGTTATTGGCAATGATATCCAGCTAGGTAGAACCCTGGATGGCGTCGACCTCATCGAGGACAACTACGACGATGTCGTGGCTATGGAGATCCGCCAAGAGCAGCCTGTGTTCTTGCAGGGCGCAGAACGCCGCGCAAGAGACCGCCAGGAGCGCATTGAGCAGGGCCTTGACCCAGTTGATGAGACAATGTCGGAGTCCGATAAGGCATACAGAAACTTCACCGAAGCAGGAGAGAGAGTCGACCATTTCGGTAGAGAGTACTCGTTTGCAGACCACGGTGAGTACGACAGCGATTCGGCATTTGATCCGTCTGTTGCCGAGCAGCGCTCAACAGATCGAATGCTGGTGCTTGCTCCTGGTTCCGGGGGGATGTCGCCAGATGAAGCCGACGTGAGGGCTCTGCCTCAGTTCACCATGGAAGACTTCATGAGTCCAGAGGGGCTCACCCCAGATAGCCAGAAGATTCTAGATCAACTCGTAGCCGATTACTTCTACATCCTACGCGTGCGAGCCCGTGACGTCTCCCAGATGGTACCAAACCCTAGATTGGTTGAGCGGGAAGGCCAGATTGGCTGGCGTGCGCTTAGAGGGGTTGTAAAGCTGAGGGGTGAGATGCTCAGGGATCTTGGCTATAGAAGGGCCCTTGCTCTACACAGGTACCAGACACGTGAGCCAGCCATCCTAAACGCTGTTCTATTTGACATCTTTGCTGCAACTGGAGACAAACTTGACGTGGCAAATGAGGTCACCAAGCAAGTCTACACGGATATCGAGGTAGAAGACAACTTTGTCTCCACACGAAAGGGCAAGCTGTCCTTCAGAGATACGCCTATTGTTGACGATTCCGACGCTCTAGCAAGGGAGTTTGCCCTTAGCGTAGCACGACGAATGCTACGCGAGCGAACGCCTAATGTCTACGAGACCAGCACCGAATCAATGGTTGCACGTGAAGCTTCCGCAGAGGAGCGTGCTATTGAGGCGGAAAGAGGCGGCGGATCGGCGGAAGCGGTCACAGACTATAAGAGCGAGCTTGCACAAATCTCAGAAGAGTCCGGAGACACCCGCGCAAAGGTCAGGCCATACTTCGGAGTGGAGATTGGAGAATCTCTGGAGCACACACTTGGAGATGGGAGAAAGGTATCCGGGTCGACCGAAGAGGGAAGGGACCTGGTTAGGGCGATCATTGATCAGGAGAGAAGCAACGACCAACTAGATGTAAAGTTTAATAAAGCGATGGAATCCTTTACAGAGGAACAGAAAAAGAAAGCTTCTGCAAAGAAGAGGTCGCTAGACGAAGCCGGACAAAAGAGGCTTAATAACCTTGTCAGCGCGCTTGAAACTCTAGAGGAAGAAGCTGCTATTAAAGCTCTGCGTAGAAGGATTAAGGACAAGGAAGCCCCTGCACCACAGCCTGTCGAGGCCACAGTGGCCAAGCAGCCTACACCGCGAGCTAACCGCGTGCTTGATCCTATGAGCGTCGACGAGCGCAGGGCATTTGCGTACAGGGCGTGGGCACTCTACTCTGAGCACGTTGCCGCAGACGGAGACGGGGACGCTTTCGTGAGGACTATCAATCGTGCACTTGCTGCCGCTACAACGGTGAAGGGCAAAGAGAATAAGTTCAACCAAGTCCTCAACTTTGTATTTGACAACAACGGTATAGTCATGGTGCCAGACGTTTATTTCACTGACGTTAATGGCAATAAGACTTACCCAGAGCCTAAGGTAAAGAACCCACAATACAACTCAGCTGCTAGAAGAACTAGCGCATTTGACGCCACACTCACCGTCGAGGAGATGGAGAAGTTTGTGTCAGAAATGTCAACAATGAGAACGAGCAGGTTGGCTGGTGGCCTGCGACAAATCATCAGATACGCCAAGACGCACAATAAGGCCGCAGGCAAGAAGAAGAAGCTAAGATTTTACCTAACGATTGACCGTGAAACCGGCATGCCGAAGTTTTCTCTATCAGTATCTCCAACTCGGCCAAGCCAGAAGTACGTAGCCACACCATTTGCTCCAGGTGGAGTTGACAGAGAAGGCAGAGTCAAGGTTGGCGGAGAGGCCTTTGATGACCCATTTGCTACTATGCAGGGGGACGCCAACAGGCTTCAGTTCTTGACTGCCGATGACATCGAAGCTGTTTTGCGAAGCACAGGTGCTGACTCAGCAATCAAGGTAGTCCGCAAAGAGTCTGAGATTCTCAGGCAATCTGAGGGCGTAGCTAGCGCAGAGGACTTTGCCAGAGCCCAGCCGTACGATCTTGTGTTCACCGAGGGATTTGACGCTGACGAAATCTCAGGGAGCCTGTTTGACGAACTACCAGACCACGTCAAGGGCGACGACAGATCTAAGGTGATGAAGATAATCCTTGATGCCGCAGTGAGAGCTAGATTCTTCCAAATCATGAAGACAGATCTTGACCAGCAGGGCATTGACAGCAGCTTCATTACTGAAGATGACCTTGACCCAAGCGCGTTCAAGAAAGTAGAGACACCTGAGGGGCCAAAGTATGCTCTTAAGCCACGCCTTGAGCAGGATGGCACGTTTGCCGGCCCGTTCTCCAGACGAGGCAAGGGACCAGTAAGAACGCTCAAACTTCGGGACATTGAAGGAGACGACAGGACTTCTCGCGCACTGAGGGTTGTGCTTGATCGAATCAAGCAGGGCGGAACGTACGCTGAGCAACTAGACATGGACGAGGCTGCGCGACAAGCTATTAACGTTCTAGAGTTCCGCAACAATGCTCTTGGGCTAGATCGCACTGCTGCCCCAGCGGCCCCAGAAGAGCCAATCAATATTCTTGCAACTAACGAAAGACAGTCCAACAAACTCCCACGATTTTCACCAGGGGCAAAGGCCGGTATCGCTGGCGGCACAATCGCTGGTACACTGGCTGCGTACCTGCAGTTCGGCGCTGACGAGCAGGCCAAGGAGATTGCCCTTGCCTCACTACCAAGCCAGGTTGCATTCGAAGCCCTTGGCGCAGTGCCTAAGGTCGGCGGTCCTGTAGCAGCTGCTACGGGCCTGGGACTGACATACGCAACTGGTGGCGACATGCTTCGGGCGCTTGCTGGTATCACAGGCTCCGTAATCGGCGGTATCGCAGGTACGGGTGCCGGTCTCTTCACTGGACCTGGTGCGTTCGTAAGCGGACTTGCAGGCAGCACGGCTGGGTACATGATTGCAGACAACCTGTACTCAGCGGTCACTGGCAAGTCACCAGCCAGCCAAGTGCCGAACAACATTGCAAGATCCAACTCGCTCATGGAGCAGAGGATGAGAACCCCAGGCGTGAGGGACTTCATGCCAGAGGCACCTATGCCTGTAGTTAATAGGGATATAGCTGAACTAGAGAGGATGGGCGGATAATGTTCAACACACAAGATCTTCAGGCATACGTCAACAGGTGCCTTCCGGTCTTTGGCCTTACCAACTGGAAGGTCGAGGTATCTCGTCACCCAAGTGAAGAGGACAACTGGGCGGATATCGAGGTTTCTGACAACCTGTGGAACGCCACCCTGAGGGTATCTAGCGACTTCTGGTCTCTTGACGCTGAGGAGAAGCGGCGCATTGTGGCCCACGAGCTGCTCCATGTCCACTATGCTGGGCCAGAGCGAGCAGTAGAGTCCCTGTCCGGCGTGCTTGGGACTGAGGCTTATGCCCTCCTATCGGCCATTTTCGAGAAGGAGATCGAGCGGTCAGCAGATGCCCTATCTACCGTTGTGGCAAGACTCCTTCCTCCGGTAGATGTGCACAGCTCTTGACAAGCCTGGATATATATAGAGAGTATTAAGGAGTCTTAATGGCACGATTTAGGTTTGGAAGGCCAATCTCGCTTAGGTGGAACGGGCTGCTAATTGCTGGCCCTGCTAATACCGTGTTCGAGATCCCTGACGAGTACTATGAGGAGTTTAATCAGGACATCGGGCCTGTAGAGCCTACCCTGGTGTGGCTAGACTCAGATGAGGGTGCTACTCTTAGGGCTCGCGTGACTACGCTGGAAACTACTGGAGGTCCGGTTGGCCCTGCTGGCCCGACCGGAGCTACTGGGGCCACGGGAGCCACTGGTGCTACCGGCCCTGCCGGTCCTGTCGGTCCTGCCGGCCCTGCTGGTCCTGCTGGACCTACCGGCCCAACTGGAGCTACTGGGCTAACTGGAGCAACCGGAGCAACCGGAGCTGCTGGTACTAACGGTACTAACGGAGCTACTGGGGCAACCGGCCCAGCTGGACCTACAGGTCCTACAGGCCCGGCTGGTGCAGACAGTACTGTTGCCGGTCCCGCTGGCGCTACTGGCGCTACTGGCGCAACTGGCGCTACTGGACCAGGAGTAGCCACTGGCGGTGTTGCTGGTGATATTCTAACCAAGAACAGCAGCACCAACTACGACACGACCTGGACCGCCCCTGGATATGCTGCATCAGGGCACACGCACACATCGTTTGCAAATAACCTGCAAATCAATAAGGCAGATTCCAAAGTTCAACTTCTGAACACCACATCTGGATCTGGAACCGAAGACGGTATGTACCTGCTTATGGCAGATACCAATGTCGGATATTTGTGGAACGCAGAGACCAGCGGTTCTCTTGTGTTTGGCACAGGTGGTGCAGAACGAGCGCGTATTACTTCCGCTGGTAAGTTTGGTATCGGAACCAACGCACCATCCCATCAACTTGAGGTAGTTGGTCCAGCGAGCGTAACAGTCGGAGTTAGTGCTGGCGGGGCTGGATTTGCTGAGCTAGAACTTGTTGGGCAAGCAGGAAAAAACTACATTACCTCTGACGACACGTTGTCATTTGATATTGGAGGGGCAGAGAGAGCAACTGTTTCTACAACCGGGCTTGACGTAACATCTGGAACACTCTCACAGGGTGGCACAGCAGTAAGTCTTTCTGGCCACTCCCACTCAGCCGCATCAACCTCCGCCTCTGGCGTGGTGCAGTTGAGTGATTCAGTAAGCACTACGAGCAGCGTGCTTGCCGCTACGCCGACTGCCGTCAAGACCGCCTATGATCTTGCTGTTGCTGCGGCGGAAAATGTTCATCGTTCATTTGGTTTCAGTTCATCAGCAATTGAAACGTGGTCAAGGGCTAATGCGCCTACTACCTCGGCAAGTTGGGCGAGCACTCAACGTGTTCAGTTTGCAATGTTTACACCAGTAAAAAATCTTACAGTTAGCACAGCATCTTTGTATGTCGCTGGAACCGCAGCGGGAACAACAACAACTGCAAGGATGGGGCTATACACATGGAATGAATCAACTGGAACAGCAACGCTTGTAGCACAAACGGCAAATGACACTACATTATTTAGTACAGTTAATACCGTACAATCTCGTTCGTTTGATACGACTGGAGGGTATCCAGCATCTTATTCCTTGGTTGCTGGAACTACATACGCATTCGCAGCAATTTGGGTTGGAACTACCACTCCGACGGTACTAGGACTTTCTTTTGCAGCAGTTAGCTCCCACCAAGGAATCGGTGGAGCACGAGTTTCAGGATTAAAAAGTTCTCAGAGTGATCTTCCATCAAGTGCTTCTTCATTAACTGATACTGCGGTTTTCCGTATCTGGGGGAGGTTCTCATGACCGAAGAGACTATGTCAGTTCCCGTGCCAGTTCCTGTGGAGTATTCTCCTTGGACGCTTGACCCCGCGTCGGGTATGCTCGTCTCAATCGTCCGTAGAGCGGATACGGGCGAGATTATTGGTAAGGCGGAGCGGATGCCTGAGGAGGGCCCAGAGTGAATGAAGCTACTGAGTAAGTGCGCAGTCTGCTCGAGCCCACTCGTAGACGTCATCAACCGAAAGATGACCGAGGGCATGTCAGACATCAAGATCAGTCTCTGGCTAAAGGCCGAAAACTCGTATATCAGTCGCATCACCCTAGGAAATCACAAGCGCCAGCACCTTACCGACGAGCACATGAATGCTCGTAAGCAGGTAGCCAAGAAGGTGCAGCAGGCAGTACAGATTGAGGCTACCAATAGCGACTTGGCCAAGCTTGTAAGCGGATACGTCTTCAAGATGGTTGAAAACGGGGATCTAGTTCCGACACTGTCGGAGGGACTCCGGGCCCAGGAAATGCTGGACCGAAGAAAGGAAAAGAACGCAGATCGAGGTCTCGCAGTCGCAATGGCTGGGATTCTCGGGGGCGGATCATACACTCTGATTGCAGAGGAGGTAGACAATGAACAAGGAACTTAAGGCTGTACTGGCGTCCTGGGGGCGCTCGTTCCTAGCCGCAGTAGTCGCCCAGCTGATCGTGCTTGGGGACGGCGTTCTCGACCTTAACCGTGACGGCATTCGCTCGCTCGCGGCTGCGGGCCTTGCAGCTGTTCTCCCAGTAATCCTTCGCTGGCTTAATCCGGACGATGTTGCGTTCGGGAACAAAGGAGAATAACTATGGCACCACCAAAGAAGGTAAACAGAAGCGTTGAAGGGTCAACTAAGGTCGAAAGCCGTGGAAACACAGGCAAGAGCACTCCTGGAAAGCGCTATTCCAGCGGAGCCCCCGCACGCGGGACTCAAGCTCGCAAGGATATCCTTGCTGATATGCAGCGCCTTGTTAACTACGTAAAAACCGGAAAGTTCAAGAACTGGAAAGAGAAGAAGAAGATCTGGGCGCAGATTGACAACTATCGGGTAGCACTTGGAACCCTTAAGGAGACCAACCGCAGGTCGAAGAGCAACGCCACCGGCGTAAGCACTTATGCCGACGGTACAATCAAAGTGAGGAAGGAAGCCGGATTTGATCGAGACTCCGGTCGTGGCGGTGGCCGCAAGTCCTCGCAGATGTCCGATGGCGGCGGGAAGCCTACTAAGCCGAAGGGCAAGCCAGGCAGTCCTAAGCCTCGTCCAGTATACGTACAGGCTGGGCAGTCGTTCGACTACATGCCGTTTGACGGCGCTCATCCAGAGAAGTCAAAGCGAACTGCAGCCCAGGTTTACAAGGATAAGATTGTAATGCCGGCTGAGAAGGCCAAGCAGGGAGAGTCACGTAAGGACTACATCCTGCGCAAGACTAAGGAAGGACTCGCCAAGGGCGGGACGCGTGGTCGATAATGTTGGGGAAGAAGAAGGCTCCAAAGAGCCAGCCAAACCCGAAACCAGATCGATCAAAGATTACCTACATGGTTAAGGAGAAGAGAACTCCTGGGATTCCAGCTAGCTCAGCTCCTTATCGATATCGTACAGTTAAAACATCAAGGGGGCGATAATGCCAGGAAAGAAGATGCCAGCGTTCCTCATGGATATGTATGCCAAGAAGGGCGCTAAGGTAAAAGGTAAAGTTAAGGCCAAGACAGCAAAGGGTAAGAAGCTTCCTAAGGGCGGCAAGACTCTCTTTGGCACCAACAAGGCCGGCCAGCGAACCGTAGCCCAGCGTGGCTAAAACCCCAGCCTGGACCCGCAAGGAAGGTAAGAACCCTGCAGGTGGGCTGAATGCTAAGGGGCGTGCATCCTACAAGGGTGGCACGCTAAAGGCGCCAGTTAAGTCTGGCGACAATCCGCGTCGAGCGTCGTTCCTGGCCCGCATGGGTAACATGCCTGGGCCGGAGCGAGACTCTAAGGGGCGACCGACGCGTCTCCTGCTCTCCCTTCAAGCGTGGGGGGCTAGCAGCAAAGCCGACGCTAATGCTAAGGCCAAGGCGATCAGCGCTAGAAACAAGGGGAAGAAAAGTGCCTAAGATGACTGTAGCTCAAAAGTACAAGTCGCTTAAGTCCCAGACAGAGCGAGCCGGTATGACCGTCAAGGAAAAGAAGGGCAAGCTCGTCGTGTCCAGGAAGTTGAAGGGGAAGAAACGTGCCAGCTAAAAAGGGACTTTACTACAACATCAACGCCAAGAAAAAGCGCATTGCCGCTGGATCTGGCGAGAAGATGCGTAAGCCAGGATCGAAGGGAGCACCTACATCCAAGGCGTTTAAGGAATCCGCAAAGACAGCTAGGCGCAGAACCGCTTGAACATTAATGCTGAGATTGCCCAAGATCTCGCCAGAGGTCGAACCGACATCGGTTTCTTTGCCTCTCGCTGGCTGGGTGTCAATCTCAATCCGGGCCAACTGGCCTGGCTAGAAGGTATGGTTGCCCGTGATGAGACAGGGTTCAGGCCCAAATACCTGACCACTGTGTGCAGCGCTGGCAACCGGGCCGGTAAGACTTTGGGGATGGCGGTTGGAGTCCTGCACTCTGCCACCTACAAGCTGGGACTTCGTCCCCCGACCGCTGGGTCCATTGAGGATGCCGAACGTTGGACTACCGAGCCTTACGAATGGTATCACATTGGTATCCAGCAGGAAACTGCTGAGTTGGTGCATAGGGAACTATCGATGCTTCTGCAAGGAGGCCACCCCGCCCAACGAGGTAGAGGATGTCCAATAGTGAAAGAGATCGGTCCAGTCTACAACTTCGAGAAGAAGTACCGTGGTGAGTACCTGTGGATCAAGGTCGATCCCATCTTCGGTGGGGCCAACATCCACTTCCGCACCACCCAGGACAAGGCCAAGGCGCTCCTGGGCAAGGACATGAATGGCATCTCGTTCGACGAGGCAGCCTTCGAACCACATCTTCTCATGATCTACCAAGAGGTTTTGAACCTCCGACGGCTCTCGACGGGTGGACAGCTGCACTTCATTGGCACACCGACTGAGGGCATCAACGACTACTCAGACCTGTGGGAGCTGGGAAACCCAATCAACCCAGACCGAAATGACCAGTTCATGAGCTTCCGGCTCTCGACTAGGGACAACGTAGGGTTCGGTCTTAACGCCGCAACGTTCGACTCCATCGTGCGTCAGCAGGCAGAGTACCTTGTACCACAGAACATCGACGGTTACTTCATCGAGGCGAGAGATGCGTACTTCAACTCAGACATGATCGACAAGTGCTTCGTGGACTTTGAGGAGGAGATTGCTCCGACCAAGGGCCGCAGGTACTCCCAGGGCGTAGACCCTGGCATTTCATCAGACGCAACGTGGGCAGTCACTATTGACTACACGGAGCGCGACATGATGGTAGGAGTTAGGTGCCGCCGCAAGGTTGGCAAGCAGACAATCCCATCGGTGGTGAACATGGTGCGAGAGGGGCACCTGCTCTATAACCAGGACGGTGCTGCATGCACCAGCACAATTGACTCGACTGGCTTCGGTGGAAAGCTTTTCCGCCAGGAGTTCAGCATCATCAAGCCACTGAGGGACTATGACTTCGGTGGCACGAGAGCCAAGAAGCTGGAGCTTCTGGCAGATCTCAAGGCCGTGATTGATCGGCAACAGCTCAAGCTCCCGCGCAAGGGTGCTTGGATGGAGCTCCGGCGCCAGCTGCTGGGCTACAAGCTAGATGACAAGAAGCTGGAGACTGATGCCGTAATGGCACTGGCGCTGTCGGTGAGGCACGCGACCAGAAACCCTTCGAACCCGGTGGCGAAGCCTGTGTTCAGTTACTTTGGGGAGATTGTAAATGGCTAAGGAAAAGTTTAAAAAGATTAATACTAACTTCGTAGACGGCAAAGCTCGTGCTACGTTGTATACCGATGATCCTAACATTGCTCCTGCATCAACGATTGCCTCCATCCGCGAGACAGTTGCTAAGGCACGTCAGGAAGTCAAGGGCAAGAAATCTCCTATTCCTCGCGCAGGAACGGTCGGCTCCCCAAAGGTTGAGTCGTCAGCTAAAACTACGAGCGCCAGCCAAACTGCCGCAATTAAAGCCGCCATTGAGAAGGCACGCCTCGAGATCCGTGGTGCACAAACCAACAATGTTTCTGCACCTGGGACACCGATCAAGACTGAGCTTACACCAGCTGCCACAAAGGGCCGTAAGGCAAACGCACTCCCCAGCGCAGTTGCCAATGGTCGCTCGAAGAAGGCCGGATCGGGCCGCACCATCAACGATGCAGTCATCTCCGGTGGCAAGGTCCGCGTTGCTAAGATCAATCCAAAGTTCGACCGACTGCAGGCCCTCACCGCCGAGCAGAAGAAGGGCATGTCCCTTGAGCGCCAGCGCCTAAACCAGATTGGAGAGGTAGCTGAGGAGAACGAAGACTACCTTCTCGCTCTTGAGGCCATGAACCGAAAGCAGCTGGTTGAGCCAGAGCAGAACCGAATGCGTGCGATCTACCGGCGCTACGACCACTACTTCCACCCTAATACCTTCACACTTGGTGGAGCAGACCACTGGGCAGAGGACCCAAGCGCACGGCTATCAGGACGCTCGCACGTGTCGGTCAACCTGCACGCCTCATACGTCCAGATCCCAGCATCACTGCAGGCTGTAACCCCTGTCATTAACTACGTACCAACGGGTCCTACCGAAGGCGAGCGAAACCAGGCTTCACGCAGAGAGCGTCTCATGTACGCTTGGTGGGATTCCAATGACATGGACCTAAAGCTCGAAGAGGCAGCTCTTCTCAAGGCCCTGTACGGTAACACAGCTGCCAAGATCTTCTGGGATCCGATCAAGAAGATGCCACGCATCCAGATCGTCGACACCCCAGAGAACCTCTACGTTGGCTACGGAAGTTCTGACTACACTCGTGTAGACTGGGCTCTTTACAGCTACGGTCAATCCCCTCAGGCTGTACTTGAGGACTACGGCGTTGACGTTATCCCGGTACGAGATGGCAACCAGTGGTTCCCATATACCTCGTCCAGCACGCATGACGACCCAATCGCCAGCATCTACCTGAACAGCTACCACCGCGATCCGATCCGCTACCAGACGGCGTACGACCAGATGAAGATCGAGATCATGGACTACTGGTACAAGCACCCTACTACCCCAGGCAAGCCACCGCTCGTGTGCAACGCTATCATCGTCGGCAACACCGTCGTGAAGCGCACTGAGCACCCTGAGCTTGAGGGTATCATCCCTTACATCATGCTCCGGAACAGCATGATCCCAGGCAGCCCATACGGCAAGCCTGAGCTGTACGACATCGAGCAGCTCCTACGGGAGAAAGACGAGAAGATCACGGCGCAAGCCCAGATGATTCACTCCGTCGTTGGCGGTCAGATGTGGCAGCTCACTGGTGCTGAGGCTCCCGATGAGGTCCCGGCCAACGCCATCCCGAAGCCAAACCAGGTCGCTACCCCTGGGGCCGGTAACCGCATTGAATCCATCAACCCATTCATTCCTCAGTTCCAAGTAGAGGATTACAACAAGCGTATCGACCGTGAACTTGCAGTCGCCTCTGGCTTGAACGATCTTCTACTTGGACTTGCTCCATCTAGCGTACTTGGCTCGAGCCGTGCGATTGCGCAGCTCATGGCCAACTACGAAGCTCGTATCTCCCCGAAGCGCAAGCTCCTCTACAGCTGGATCCAGCAGGTGTGGGAAGTGTGCGCACGCGTGTGGGAGAACAAGGACAAGGCAGTTGCTAACGTCATCGATGGCGAATACTCCATCATGCTGACGCCTCCAGAGCTCACACCACGAGACACCATCGAGCTTGCTCAGACCGCTATTAACCTGGTGCAAAACCGACTCTGGTCGGCAGAGCGTGCGATGGATCGCATGGGCGTAAGCGACCCAGAGGGCGAGAAGGACCTGATCCGCGACGAGCAGACAGACGCCACGCTCAACCCAGCTGCGGTACAGACGATGGGTGCTCTCATCCAGATGTTCTCGCAGATGCAGCAGCAGGCTCCTGAGGCAGCTCAGCAGCAGGCAGAGGCAGGGCAGGCAAGCGCCATGGAGGCTATGGCCAGCATGAATCCACCGCAGGGTGGCATGCCAATGCTGAACGCTCCAACCGATGGCGCCATGCCGCCACAAGAAGCCCTTCCTCAGAACGCGCAAGAGGGCGGGGCAGATCTAATGTCAATGCTTCAATCAATGCAGGGAGGTAATGAATAATGGCCAGACGTGGTAGCTTCGGCAGATCAGGCACAACACAGAACCTTTCTGTACTCGTGTACCAGCTGGTCAAGGAGCAGATGAGCACAGATCTTACGAACATCCTTAACGCCTACGAGACTAATATGAAGGATGGTAGATACACCACCCAGTTCAATGGTCAGAACGTAGACGGCGAGTACGTCATGACGTACCTGTCTCAGATGCTTTCTGGGTTCCCCCCCGGATCAACTGAGTACGAGACCCTTAACTCGCAGCTGTCAACATTCCGCTCACGATACCAGCGCGATGTCCAGAACCTTGTTATTGACTCGATGAACAACGGAACCCAGATTGACTTCGGCCTTCTAGGGCCGGCGTTCTCCAATAAAGGTATTGCAGAGGTAGAGCTTTCCGACGTCCGTAACTGGGCAGACGGAGAGATCGCTGCCTTGCTCGAGAATGGCGATAGCGCCCAGGCCGACAAGATCAAGGGCGCAGTCTTCGTTGCCGGGTTTAACGTAGAGAACGATGGCAAGGTTGCCGCTGTCAACAATGAGTCTATGACCAGAGGGCAGTACAACAACTGGTTGAAGGGTCAGCTGAAGGCTGCTCTCGACGCTGGCTATACAAAGGACAGCGAGGCATATCGCGGCATCCTCAAGCTACAGGCTGAGGCCGCGAAGCAGGCTAAAGTTGAGGGTGAAGGTAAGGCAGCAGAGGCGGTCGTCAAGAAGTTCAACGCTATCAAGACTGCACTAAACGACAAGGCCAGAGACATGCTACAAGCCTATGCTGATGCCAATGGTATCAACATGGCAGAGATCAATGCGCTCATTGGCCAGGCTAAGGGCGACTTTGTTTACTACGAAACGATGCAGACTCTCGCTGCCCAGATTGGCAAGGGCGGGGAGTACGATGGATTCTACGGCGACGTAACGAGATTTGCTGGGGAACAGTTGCTCTCAGAGTTTAACTCCTTGGTCGTAGGCAGCCAATCGCAACTTATTGACCTGAGGGAGAATGGCCTAGGCGGCTTGTCTGAAGAAGATAGGATCAAGATAAAGGGCGACCTCGATGGAGAGATCGCCACTGGCAATGCGTACGTTTCACAAAGCGGTATCCCGTTTGGTTCCGGCGGAAGCCTGAGCGCACTTGATTCTTTGTATACTGGCCTAAGTTCTGCTGGCGTTTACTTTAGAAATGATGGGTCAACAAAGGTTGGGCAAGGCGGGCATCCTGAAGCTGTGTTTGACGTCATGAAGCAGTTCGGTGATCAGCTTAAAGATGTTGAGGGGTATTCTCTTCTAAAGTCCCTTGCACAAGGCAACATCCCAGTAACTCTAATCGAAGGATCTAGCGAGCTGATCCAAGATAACAACCCGCCAGACGGCGTGATTGGCGCAGCAGAATGGAAAACAGCTTTCGAGAATGGCCTTTCACGAGACACGTTTGCTGAGATCGAGGAAGCTGCCTCGACAAAGGCCGCTACACTTGTAATGCCATCTGTTGGTGGATCAGCAACAATCTCACCAAAGACTTTGGTATCGATTGTTCTTGGTGCCCACATGAGCAACCACCTTCTTGCGACTGGTGGTCAGGTTGTGATGAACTCAACTGGCATGGTTACAATCACCGACAACGCAGCGCCTGGCGGCCCTCTTGCACGCCCTGCCCTCATCAAGGTAGGTGGCAAGACATATGGCGGTATCAGCGAGCCTATGACCATTACACAGGTCACAGAAGGTGAGCAGGTAGCGTCTGACTGGGCTACCACCAACACAAACATGCAGATCAACGTATACAGAACTGGTGGTCCTGGCGACAAGAATGCCGGGATCTATGTCAGTATTGTCGGGGGACTCGAAGGCCCAAACGGCAAGGCGCCAAATGGCATTATTATCCCTTACGATAAGTTCAAGCGTTGGATGCGCGACGTTGCCGGTATTGACATCGACGACAGAACATTCATGGTTCCAAACTCGCAAGAGCCAGCCGCTATCAGAATTGCCTCTACCGACAGAGCAACTGCGGAAGGAATCGATATCAATAAGGCTCTTGCCGGAATCACCAACCCAGATAGCGAATACTTCATTGGTAGATCTACTACTGGCAAGGGAGCTGGCATCATGCAGATCACAGAGGCTGGAGTTACCAGCCTACAGGATCCTGGGTTTATTACTGATCCAGCCAATGTCAAGGGAGCTATCGACGAGGCGTTCAAGAATCCATCAGATATCTTGTCTAGGGCTACTGCGTACGCAGCTGCAAGAGGCGAGCAGGTAACTCAGAAGGACTTGATCAAGGCCGTTTATGCCAGCATCCCTGGTATTCCTACGACGTACAACATGGACCTCCAGGCTGAACAGTTTGGTAAGTTCGGCGACGTTGGCGCAAGGATTACCGCCCTGTTCCCAACCATTAAAACTGGGGCTCTAGTGATTCCAAGTGGAGAGGGTACAGTGCCTGGGACAACGGGCCCAGCTCCGACTATTCCAGAAGGCCCAGTCCCATCGTGGAGGCAGAACCAGGGAACTGGTAAAAGTGTTAGTCCAATGGAGGACAAGTACGGCAAACCTAACCCTTTGACCCCAACGCCGCCTGGAGGATCAGGGAAGAAGGATGGCGGCAGCCCATTTGGATTCCTGGGGGAAGTGTTCCGAAATATCCCAAATATCTTCGAGCCACCAAAGGTTGGTGGTACAAAGCCAGCTGGGATTAAGCCAACAACCGGAGTTAAGCCTAAAGACACCAAGCCAGTGTCGTACTCGCTCACTCCTAGAAATAGACCGCCTGGAACCGGGGGTGCCGTTTAATGCCACTGTACTACGATGATCCGCCACGAAGACTACCTGGTACTGAGGTAAGTACCAGGGATCTTCGGATTAATCTTGACATTGGCGGAGACCAGAAGGTAAAGGATCTGCGACCAGACGAGCAGCTGTTCGCTGCAATGGGTAGCGCGGTAACCGATACAATCAAGACTGGTATCTCCATTGGCAGCAAGCTGCCAATCCTTCCTGAAGCTGTAAAGCTTGTGGCTGACAGCCCAGTTGGCTGGACTATTGGCAAGACCCTTGAGGCCTTGCAGCTTGCGTCTAACGTGGTAAGCACTGGTGGGGCGTTCTTGCGCAAGGCAGTTACCCGCAAGGAAGATCTTCCAGCAGACATCCAAAGAATGATTAACTCCGGCGCTGATGAGATGGATATTCTGGCATACATGGTAAAGACGCAACGAGCATGGAGCAACTCGCCTGAGGCCAACCTAGTTTTTAGCCTCCTTACGGATCCACTTACGTACACCCCTGCCGTGCTAGGCAAGGTTGGTATGCTTAAGCCCATTGTCGGCGTAGGCACCGGAGTTGCAGGCGCCGCAGCAGGTGGAGCAGTGGCTGGGGCAATGGGCCTCGGGCCTATCGGATTAGTTGGTGGCGGTATCATCGGTGGCGTTACCGGCGCAAGAAAGGCTAGCCAGATTGCTGGCCGAGCCTTAGAGCGCGCAGGAAAGCTGCAGAGAGTTGAGCAGAGGGCAGCCCTAGCCGGAAGGGAAATAGTCCCAACCGCAGCCCGCGAGGCCGTTGAAGTTATCCCTGCTTCTATTGAAAAAGTTCCTGAAGCTGTAAGTTTTCTAAAGACAGTATTCAAGAAACTTAAGACAGCTGAAGGTAAAGCAGACGCGGCAAAGCCTGGATTCATTGATCAGGTCTATGTGGATTCGATTATGGCCCAGATCACCAGGGCTGTACTTAGGACTGGCTCCGGTTATTCGGATGAGGTTAAAGAAGCAGTTATTTTCTTTTCCGGCGACAAGAACGCCGTAAATGCAGCTGAAGACGCCGCCAGAAAAGCCTTCGATGCTGGGAAGATTACCGCGGAAGAAAGGGTTCGAAGAGTCAAGGAAGTAACAGACGAGGCAGCAAAGCATCAAGCTGTACTGGACGCAGAGTTTGGGCCTATTAGGGACCAGATCCGAAAGGCCATCGACGACGCTCTGACCCCGCCCGCCGCACCGCAGGTACCCACAAAATCTCCATCATCTTTTGGTAAGGAAGCAGAGATCGCCGCATTTGGCGGTCCGCTTACTTCTTCAGAAAAACTTGCCATTGCTCTTAGCAAGCCAAGAGGCATGAACCTTAGCGAGAGACTCGCTGTTGGGCGACAGGCCACTCAGGCTATTGCCAAGGCAGAGAAAGTTCTTGAGGGCGCAACAGATCCAGGGATTATCCAGGCGCAGAAGAAGATTATCTCTAACGCACAAGAGGCGATGAAGGACATCAACGCCATTGACGAAGGGATTATCTACGGAACATACAGCGCCCTTAGAGCAATAACTGAGGGCGCAGGCGGTCCGCTAAAATACCTAGCCTCTGCCTTCACTGTACCTGCCCACATGCTTATGCAGAGAGAACTAGGTGGAGTTAGACTAAATGAGCGCGTTGCTAGGTACGGCGCCGGCATCTTCGGAGACGGCGTAACCTCTGCATTCAACGAGCTTGTAGGTAGAGCTATTGCCAACTTCGGCATGATTGGCATGCAGAACGTCTTCCTTGGTAAGAACACGTTCAGAGCAGCTAACGTAGCTGAGCGCATTGCCAAGGCATACTTCGACGCCAAGCAGGACCTCCGTATCCTTAGCGGTTCTGGAGCAGATGTTAAGTTCACGCCACAAGAAATCATTGAGCAGATGCGCACGAACGTTTCTGCTGCGGCTGCTCAGGGCGGAGACACTGGAATCGTTGGCATGTTTGACGCAACAAACCTTGAAGAGCTCACAAAGCGCATTGAGTTCCTGTCCAGCGTAGACCAGCAGGCTGCTGCGCTAACTCCTGGACGAGGTACCATTCCGCAGATTAAGGCTCTTGCCAACTACATCGAAAGCGAAATGAACATCGGTGACATCCAGGCTATTAGACGTGCCAATCCGGATGCCCCTGCTGGCCAGGTGTTTGAGAAGACGTTTGTGTCCCAGATTAAGGAGTCAGGAGTAGAAGCATTCCACCAAGCCGGCGTTGATCAAATCAAGAATCAGATGGTCAAGCTTACATTTGAGGTTCGCAACAAGCAAGTTGCTAGAGCTATGTTCGAACAGCACGCCAAGTCGGCCACCATTGCCCTTGGGCAGAAGTGGGACGAGGTCGCAGATGCATGGCGAAGGACGTTCGAAGAGAGATTTGGCAAGTTCTACGATGAGCGCGGTCTTCCAAAGAGTGAGAAGGCTATCGACGAAGCGGCAGAAGAGATGCTGTTTGTTCAGTCAATCGGCTACTCTGGTGCAAGCGAAGTCACCGGAACTGTTAACAGACTCTTCGATAGAGTACAAGCAGCTGACCCAACGTTGATTGCAGAGATCGGGCAGGAGTCATTCGAGCAGCTACAGAACATCTTTGCAGAGATTGGCGGTAAGGTCAACGTCGTATCTAAGTACCATCTGTTTAGCGACACGGCCACAGCGCTGCGTCATGCCTACATGCTCATTGAGAAGTCAACTCCAGAGGCTACGTCAAGATACGTAGACGATGAGGCTAGACTGGTAACGGTAAACATTGAGGACAACATTAGCTCCAGCGTGGCCCGCAGAGCTGGCTCTTACGGCGACGTAGCCACGATCAAGCGACAGCTTAAGAAGATGGCTAGCAATCCTAAGGCGCCAAGAGGATACGTTAAGATCCTCAACAAACTCATTGATGGTCTTGACAATACAAACAACCTTGACGATGTACGAGCCATGTGGGCTAAGACCGCAGCAGATGAGCTCGACGACGTACGGGCTTTTGGCGGCACCAAGAATCACAAGGAGATCTACGAGTTCCTGCGCGAGGCTATTGACCAGGGTCTTACCTCTAAGAAGCTTTCGGATCGGCAGATCGCCAGACTGTCGACAGCGCTCCGCATTATCGGTTACGATGCAGACTTCATTGCAGGTCTAAACAACGGTGCCTACAGGGTTGCCCTTGCGCCAACCAACAACATGATCTACAAGCCTTCCTTCCTAGAGACAGCTGCTGCGCAAGGCGGCAGGAGAACAGGTATGTTCTCAAACAAGATTGTTCCGTTCGTTGATAACACTAGCGAAAGCGTAATCAAAGTGTCGAAGAAGATGGTGCAAAATCCAGAGTACAAGTCTACGTTCCTTCAGGAGTTTGGCACTAAGATGTTTAGCGATATCCCACAGAAGTATATCACGGCATCTATTAGGCGGCGGATGGCTTCGTACCTAGCTCGCGGCGGCCTTGGCGAAGAGGCCGTAGATGCAGTACTCGACGATCTTGTTCAGAGAGGTATCGCAAACGGCGTGTCCGCAAGGGGGCTTGAAACCACTGAGCATTACACTGCATTCAAGAACGCTATCGATAGGGTTGGCGGGGTTGGTGCTTATGAGACTTTTGTCCAGTCATACATGCGCAATACTATTGACGGGGCAACAAAGTTCGACCCAACCAAGGCAGTAATGTACGCCTTCCGTGGCGACAAGAACACTATCGGTCTTACGCAGTACGCGACCGGTGGAGCAAAGGTATGGATGCCATCTATTGCAGGGTTTACAGATAGGCTCTACCCGACCCTTAAGTTTAAGATGAACCCAATCTACTTTATTCAGGAGTGGCTTGAGAGCCCTACCCTGAACGCCGCTCGAGGTGTCGACGTTGATACCCTAGCCAGCATTAGCCGAGACGGTGCAGTGTCCAACGTAAGCGCTGGCCAGCTAAGAAACCTAAGTGACGTTGGCCCGGAGACTCAGAACTATTTGGACAACGTCAACTTCCTAGCTGTTTTCCGAAACGACGCCATTGCACAGGCAACGACTGGGCGATACGATGATGTGGTCGCAGCCACTGGCCTGTGGCAGAACATCAAGACCGGTCGATCCCTTGGCAAGCTTGCCCAGAATAAGGAGAAGTACCGAGACGCATTGGCACTCGACCTTACTGCAAAGACGTTCTCTGAGACGCTAAGAAACAGAGACTTCAACACTTGGTCAGCCCTAGCTGCACACTACGGCACGACCGACGCCCGCGCAATCTTTACTAACTATGTGAACTACAGGCTTAGACTTGGCGACACGAAGCGTGTGCTCTCCGACATCGAAGCATCCAGGCCAGCAGGTGTTGGCTTCAACCGCATCCCTGACCCAGAAGGTAACGTCCGGTTTGCCGCTAAGGTAGAGCTAATCACTGGCAACAGCAGACTCACTGAAGAGCTGGCTGGGCAGTTTGGCGGTGCCAACCTTGGGCCGGAAGATCTATTTGAGTACTACGTCCAGAACCCACATATCTGGAGAGCAGAGCTGGACAAGCATATGATTTCCCTTCAGGATGCTGGCTACGACATGACTGAAATCCTACCTGTTGCTGAAACCCTTCGCAAGAGGATCATCAGGCTGGAGGATGCCATTAAGGAGCAGGGCTACGTTCCAGAAGATATGCGTGCCTTCCTGCCCGCCGCCGGCCTTGCCGATGCATCTGACAAGCTGGGCGAGGCACTCAATAGGCTTGACATTCAGAGCATCGAGCTGATTCACAAGCAGTCCGCACTCAGGACTCTTGCCAGCGCGTCTGGCATGATCAACCCTGAGGCGATGACAGATCTTGGCGACATGGTTGTGCAGACGCTGCTAGTTGGCAAGGGCTTCTCTACCGAGGCGCAGAACGTTATTGACGCTGTGAACAGATCCATCGACGCTGCCAAGAGCAGTGGCGCCAACATGTTCACGGAAGGGCGGGCGTTCTCTGAGGCTGTAAGCGACGCAATGCGCAAAGAGATTGCAGCTGACCCAAGCCTGATTAAGGTGTTCCAGGAGAACAGCCTGGAGATTATCTCCAACCGTAGCGCGGAAGAAACAGTATACAATGCGTTCCAGTACGCATACACAAAGGCGCTTGAGCAGGCTAACAAGACAACGTACTACGCATCGCAGCGCTCGTTCTTTGAGCGAACCATTAACCACCCACTGCTTGGTTTCTATCCGTACAGCTACATGTTTAAGAAGATCCTACCAGAGTTTATCCAGCTGCTCTTCAAGGGTGGCTTTGGTGTTAAGGCCCCAGGCGCTGGATACTCCGCATACATGAATGTCCGTGACTACGTAGAGGCCCAAATCGAGGAAGATCCATCGTTCCGTCGAGCGCTAGAGGCAAAGGCAGAGCTGATGTATATGACAACGATGCTTTTCCCAGGCGTCCCATGGGATCTGTCGGTTGTGCCGTCTCCTATTCTAAGAAACGTTTACAAGAGAATCATGACGGACAAAGACATTACTCTTCAGAACATCCTCATTGACGACACCATCAGTAAGTTCTCTGACTTCGGCCCATTCACCTCGATCCCTATGGCAATCGAAGGTGGGCTGCAAGCATTTGAAGATAATAGCCCGAAGCCTATCAGACGGGTTCCGTCTGCATTCCCTTCGAGCTTGGATTAAAAGGAGGTCAAAGTGACCGACGAAGTCGTGCTGAACGACCAGGACCAGTCGCAGGTAGAGCCTGCCACTGACCAGGATAACGACATCACCACTTGGAAGAAGCGTCTCGCTGGTAAGGACCAGGCTCTGACGGCTACCAAGAAGCAGCTGGATGATATCAAGGCTGAATACGAAAAGGTTCAGACTTGGAAGCTCCAGATGGAAGAGGCAAGTCTCACGGAGTTTGAACGTGCGCAGCGACGCATCGCCACTTTGGAGAAAGAACTTAAGGTTACTCGGGAGTCCGAGAAGCGTGAGCGACTAGCCAAGGAATACCCAACCTACGCTTCGTGGGCTTCGAAGGTGGAGGCCCTCTCCGATGAGGAGCGTGCCGCTGAATTCGAGGCTCTCATGAAGACGGGCGGGGCTCCAAAGCAGGAGTTCACAGATCCAAACAAGCCGGCGAAGCAAGTTGCTTCGACCGGGAAGAAGCGCTCCTCTGAGGAAATTGTCAAGGACATCGCTGCCCTTGGCAATCCATGGGGCGAGTAAATAAGGAGTAAATAATGGCAACGAATACGCGTGCAGTTATTGACGGTAACTCGTCAAATGCATATTCAGCGCTTATTACGGAGCTCGTTTCGCAGCAGGCTCAGGAGAACCTGCGAGACCGTCTGGTCCATGCGATGCCGGGGAACTACACCTCGGGTCGCTTCCAGAAGGGCAGCAACGAGATCCGCTATGCGCGCTACCCAGACCTCACCCCGCTTGGCATCGCGGATACCCTTACTGAGGCAGGAGCCCCGGCTGAGTATGATCTCACGATCACGACTGAGTCCTTCGTTCCTAAGCAGTACGGTAAGGTTCTCAAGATTTCAGACCTTGCGCAGCTCGACAGCCCGCATGACCTGATCGCAATCGCGTCGGAGCGCCTCGCACGAGCCGCAACCGAGTCGATGGACCAGATCATCCGCGACGTTCTCAAGCAGGGCACGAATGTTCGTTACGCTGCAGGCCGCGCTGGGCGCTCAACTGTTGCTTCGACGGACAAGCTCACCGGCTTGGAGATCAAGCAGACCGTAGCCAAGATGAAGGCCGCTAACATCCCAACCTTCGCGGATGGGTTCTATCGCGCAATCATCCACCCTTCGGTTGAGTTCGACCTCTTGACCGACACGAGCACGAACGGCTTCCTCGAGGCCACGAAGTACACTAAGTCGCTCGACCTCCTCAACGGAGAAATCGGCGCGTACGCTGGTGTTCGCTTCTTGGTATCGCCACAGGCCGCGACGTTCACTGGCGGCGTTGGTGGTGCTCTCACCATCCACTCGTCGTTCTTCTTCGGGCCTGATGCCTACATCGTAGGCGACAGCCAGACGCTTCAGAGCTACTTCGTGGCTCCGGGCGGCGACCACAGCGATCCAATCGCCCAGGTTGCAACGCTTGGCTTCAAGATGCGCTTCGGTGCGATCCTCCGTGGCGAGGGCACGACCGGCGAGTTCGATGGTAGCAATACCTCGACTGGCCAGCCGCGATACCTCCGCGTGGAGTCGGTTGCTTCGACGCTCTAATCGTAACTAGGGAGTGGGGGTCGGGCTTCGGCTCGGCCCCCGCAACCACAAGGAGACCTTATGGCTATTACACTATCATCACTCAGGACTATAGTACGGCGAGACCTGCGTGACTCTGGTGCCACTAAGACATGGAGTGACGACGAAGTCAACGACATGATCAAGTGGGGCGTCCAGGAGGTCTCGCGCATCCGACCACAGGAGACCTATGAAGAAGTTGCTTACACTGCTCCTGCCGTCGGAGCTTTCTTTACTATCAACACACTTACGCTCGACACTGTTTACCGTGTTGATGCGTATAAGAACAGCAAGCTTATCGCTTCGGTTCCATTTGCTCAGGATGCCCAGGCTACTGGTGGATGGGACTTCCTTAATGGAAAGCTGCACATGCCACCCTATCTCGTCCTGCCTGACGGATCTACACTGCGGGTGTTTGGATACAAGCACTATACGCAGCCCACGATTGACTCGTCCTCTATCGAGCTCGACGACGATGCTACTAACGCCGTGCGTGCATGGGTCCAGAAGGAAGCGATGTTCATGCTGATCTCTGACCGCGTCCGATTCCAGCAATGGCAGGTCGCAGCAGGAGCATCAGACACTAACAGCATTCAGTTGGCCCAGCTTTACAGTGCGGCAGAGCGACGATGGGACAAGATCTCTAAGTCAGTGCGCCGCGTAAGGAAGACACCCTAATGGATCTTAGCGCAGCAGTAACTATCCAGCGTCCTGGGGCTGCGCCCCTGGATATCAATAGCATCCGCGACCCCAACTCCGTTGGGTCATCGCCTGTTTCTGGGTACATGATTGAGCAGGTAGACTTCTCATCTGTGCCCATTACTGCGTTCACGGAGGACACCCCGCTGGTGGATGGTGTTGACAGCTACGATCCGTACCTGTCAGCACGCACCATTAACATTGTCCTGTCGGTATACGGCAGCAGCTACGGCGACTTCTGGGACAAGATAACTGCTCTTAACGCTGCGCTTCAGGCTCAGCCTATGGCTGCTAGTACCGCAACGTACGCTGCGCTGGAGGCGGACGGCAAGCGCAAGCTATCATTTAGTCAGCCTAAGGCCGTAGGATCATATAGCCTGTACATGATGGTCCGTCCTATGGCGCTGCCAAGATTCGTCACGGACGCATCGTCTTCAGCAGGAGATCCAACAAGGGGATACTCAGTTAAGTGCAGCGTTAGCCTTATCGCAGAGGACCCATACAAGTATTTCGAAACAGAGTCTACTTTTTCTAGAGTTGGCAGTGGGGCCCTGACTATCTCCAATACCGGCACAACAGTTGCTTGGCCAACAGTTACCTGGAACGTAACATCACTTAGCACCGTATCATTCGGTACTGGCGATACCATTGTTCAGCACACAGGGGTATCAAGTAATGTTACCGACACCTTTAAGACCGCGCAGTCTACTAGCTCATCTACTTTAACAAGATACGAATTCTTTAGCCTGCCGCCTGGTAACAAGTCAATAACTATATCTGGCCAGTCAGGGCAAACGGTAACTGTAACAATTAGAGAGGCTATCCTCTAGTGCCAGCTAAGAACATTGTAGTGATCCGTAGCCGTAATTCCTACGACTCTGCCGATGAGTTCTGGCAGGGTGCTCCCGTTGCCGTAATCACTGATGCGCGAGACATTGGCGTGCAGTTGTATGCTAACGATGGCGGATCAATGTTCTTCACCTTGCCAGTTGACCATCCGGCTCTACCGCTAATCGACCCACTTAACCAGCACTACGTTGTGCAGCGCTGGAACGGCAGCAGCTATGATACCATCCAATCTGGGTTCATCACCGACTATGACGCCAGTGCCAACGAGGTGGTCATCAATGGTGCGGACTACATGACCACTCTCAACAAGTACTACACCCCAATCCACGGCCCGGAGCTGGGGGCCAAAGCAATCCCAAACACAGACACTACAACTATTCTATCCACCACGCCTAGCGCAATCATCGCAGCAGCAGTGTCTAAAGATCGAGCAAAGTCGTCCGAAGGGTACGCTGTGTCCTCAACTGACTCCACCTATAAGAACGTAGGGAAAATTTCAGCCTACTCTGGCGCAGCCCAGTCATCTACCAACCCATCAGGTACTCGAGATGCAATCACTGTGGCGTATGAAGAGGTTTCAGGTGTCAAAACTGGGACAGTTATTCTGAGCGGTGCTCTATATATTTGGAGAAGCTCAACAGCTAACACGTTTCAGGAAGGGGAGACCGGCAAGCTTATTGAGGGTAACTTCTCTATTGGTACCAGCTCTTCTGATAAGGGTAAGATTGGATTCATCATTAGCTCAAACCCAGGCGGACCACTTGCAAAGGTTGAGTTCGACGTATACATTGCGGTAAGCAGCCTAGACATTGGATATACGAGCGGTGGATACGGTGCCCTTAACTTCAGCGTAAAGCTACGACCGGTATCTAACTACGTCTCTGCCACAGAAGACCATACTGGATCAGACTTGAACAGGACTCTCTCTATTCTTTCAGAGGGCGTAAGCTACGAGTTCTATGTAACCCCGTACTATGAGGGTAACCTTTCTCCATCAGACGCAACAGCAGACTTTGACCAGTACATCTGGGGCGCTACAACTCGCGCACCTGAGTCTACGTTTACTGCTGGCCTTCAGACTAACACTATTAGAGACGCTTTTGACGATCTTCTTGATCCAAACGATCCAGCCAACATCCTTGACCGAAGCGATGACTACCCAAGTATTTCACCAGCACCAGTACCACTAATCAAGTTCATGTCACTAGAGCATCTAGGAACAAACACAACAACCAAACACCCGTACGTGACAGCAGGTCAAGGCCCGGTAGACTTCATGCGTGACTTGGCAGATATCGAGATGGGATCTAGGTCTAATGGCGAGAAGGTTATATTTAACTTCTATGGGGTACCCTCCGCGTCTCCTGACGGGAAGAAGCTGAGTGTACACCACTCTGTCTCGCCAGACCCACAGGCTACCATTATCTACCCTGGGCAGATCCTGGACTACAACGTAACAAACAAGCGTAGCGCCAAGGTTACCTCAGCCAGAGTAATACCTACCACGGACTTCCTCATCGGCTCCAGCACAGAAGGCTCATCAGGTTCTAAGACTAAGGGTGCTGTGAAGAACCCCGCAAGCGGCATAACTAGTTCCAGCCCTGCCCTCCCTAACGTCACCAGCCAGGGCGGATTCCTTTCGGCTGACGCAGCTGGGAACTTTGCACAGGGTATCATCAATGACTTCGGAGAAGACGCTGACACTCAAATGATTAAGATTTCTTTACGAACAGAGCAGTTCGGCCCTATTGGTGTGGCTGGTACGCCTAAGCTTGGCGAGACTGTTCGCGTGGTTGTTCGCCGTAAGAACGTTACGGTCGGTGGCGACGAGCTGTCCGGTCTGTACAATGTTGGCGGCATGCAGTGGCTAGCTAAGATCGACGGCACAGAGCGACTTGCTTTGGACCTGGTCAAGCCCAACAAGTTCAAGGGCGCAGCCATTACCTGGGAGCGCAAGCCCAACCCGGCACCTGAGCCATCGAATGATACCCCGCCACAGCCGGGCACCCCGCCACCGCCAAGGCCACCAACGCCATCAACGCCACCTCGACCAGGCCCTAGCGGCACTGCAAGGCCAGGCATCCCGCGCATTAACGGCAGGCCTGATAGGTTCCAGCTATGACCAGGAGCCAGTTCGAGATCCTCTTGTCAAGACTTGACGACATCGACGTTCGTATGCGTGCCCTCGAGGTAGAGAGCGCCGGAAACAAAGCTGTGCGGAATGCTAGACAAGCAGGCGATTTGGAGGCAAAATGGAAGGCAGGGATCGTGGCGTCCATTGTGGGCGGTGTCGTAACCCTGGCAGCCAAGGTGTACGACGCCTTGACAAACGGAGGTAAGTAATGGCAAAGGCTAACCTAGTAGATCGCGTGGGCGAACTCAAGGAGCAGGGCCTGTCCTTCTCCAAGATTGGGGAGCTGCTCAACATGAGCAAGGACCAGGTTCAGAAGTTCCATAAACGCTACGCTGAGGGGATCCCGGAAGATCTCTTGCCAGCGCAAAAGAATGCTTCGAAGACTCCGCCGTTCGTGGGGATCGACATCGCCTACTTCGACATCGAGACAACGTTCAGCAACTGGCGACGCATGCTGTGCGGTTCGATTGCCGACAGCCTTGGTAACGTCATCACGCTCAGTCACGACACGCACCCTGGCAAGAACTGGCAGGACGATAGCGTGCTGGTGAAGGCATACTGCGAGGAGCTCGACAAGTACGACGTGATCGTCGGCTGGAACTCCAAGCTGTTTGACGTGCCAGTACTCAACTCGCGCATGCTGTACCACGGATTCAAGCCGTACAATCCACGCATGCACCTTGACCTTATGTACAAGGCGACTGGCTCATCCATTGCGATTGGCCGTAAGTCTCTGGACAATGTGTCCAAGTATTTCGGTGTCCAGAACAAGAAGACTCCGCTTGACCCACGCACGTGGGACGATGCGGATCATGGCGACCGCGCAGCATACGAGAAGATCATCGAGCACTGCGAGGCGGACGTGCTGGTCCTTCGGGATGTGTACGCCAAGCTTAAGCCGATGGTGCACATCCTTCACCGATGACCGAAGACGAAGTGCAGTCGCACTTTGACCGGAGTGTTGCCGTGGACTTTGACGACACTATTGTCGTCAGGGTCTTCGGCACTTTGGTTCCTGCCAAAGATTGCATCGAAGCGCTGCAGATTCTAAGAGACCAGGGGTACAGGATCATCATCCACTCAGCACGATCATGGGAGCACTGGCAAGACAGGATCGAGAGAGAGAACGAGATGATCAACCTGCTTAATAGCTGGGAGATCCCGTACGATGAGGTCTATGCTGGTAAGGGTAAGCCACCAGCTATGGCGTACATCGACGACCGTGGGCTGCGGTTCGCAGACAACTGGATGGACATCGCAAGAGTAATCATTGAGAAGGGGAAAGTATGAGCAAGCTAAAGATCGTAACGCAAACGGATAGTATCGAGGGCAAGGATACAAAGGACATCAGCGATAACTGGATGGATGACTGCGCGTGGGCTACGCTTGCGTGTGCAGCTAACCATCTAACCGGGTCTAAGTTCAAGTCTGCAGACGCAATCAAGTGGGGCGAGAAGGTTGGGCGCAAGGACCGCGATGGCCTGCCTGACCCAACGTCGCTTGACCAGCTGGTAAAGGCTGGGCCACTGGCTGGCGTTAAGGTGACTAAGCCTAAGAACTGGTCGGCAGTAGAGGCTGCGATCAATGCTGGTGCAGTGATCATCATCAATGTTGATCAGGCCAAGAACTATCCGCCAGTTCGGATGAGCAAGTGGCATGTCGACCGTGAGAAGCGCAAGCCTGGCAAGCCGTATGGTCACGCCACCTGCGCAGCTAAGACGGCAGACGGGTATGAGTGGGCTGACCCAACGATGAGTGGCAAGGGCGACGAGGAGTATGCCGTTGTCCTACCGTGGGATAGCATCAAGCAGATCGCCCGGTCGAAGGGGGATGCCCCTCACACGAGGTGCCTGATCGTAACTAAGAAGTAACGCTTGACATCCCATGTGGGATGCCCTAAGATCCCCAGTGGACGGACCCACTGGGGGTCTTTTAGTTTATAGGAGGAGCTATGGAAACAATAGCTAAGGCGTTTGACCTGGGGTTGAAAGCCAACCGTAAGGATCGTCCTTCCGGTACGTTCTTCCGTGGCAGCAAGCTTGGCTCGTGCCTGCGACAGCAGTACTACGATGCCACAGGCGAGCCCGTCACTAACCCATTCGAGGATCGGCTGTACCGGATCTTTGAGCAGGGCCACGTCATCGCTGAGACCTTTGAGCGGAACCTCAAAGCGTCTGGGCTATTCGACGAGTTTGAGTCTGAGGTACCTGTAGAGATGGAGAAGTACAACTTCTCTGGGAACATCGACCACCTTGTTCAGTGGAAGAATAGAGACCATATGTACGAGAACGGATGGGAAGTTATCGAGATGAAGTCGATGAACTCGAACGGCTTTAAGTACCTTAAGGGACCTAAGCCAGAGCATGCCATTCAGGCTGCTAGTTATGCGCTTGCGTTGGAGTATAACGGCTTCCTCCCCGAGGAGACCTACGATCAGCAGATCGCAGCTCGCGTTGTGTACGTCAGCAAGGATGACTTCCTGATTAGTGAGTATACTATTGACAGGTCCTGGTATGATAAGGCTATGCGGGTCCTCAAGATCGGCAACACGTTTAAGGAGCAAGGACGGATTCCGTTTAGGCTCCCGGTGCCGGAGGGTAAGGATCCCAAGAAGATGTGGCCATGCGGCGGGTGCCAATGGCTGACTAAGTGCAGGGGGTAACATGGCGGATAAGATCAGTCTAGCTACCAAGATCGCCAAGGTCATGGAGGCCGTTGGCTACGTGCAGAAGGGCGGCACGAACAGCGCCCAGGGGTACAAGTTCGTACAGGCATCTGCCGTTGCGGACAAGGTACGCGCTGAGCTGAGCAAGCTCAACGTGTCGATGACCCCGACCAACATTGACGTGATTAGCGAGGGGCTGACACCGTCTGGTAAGCAGGCGCTGCTCACTCTCCGCTTCACTTGGACGCTCACCGACGGCGACAGTGGCGAGACTATCTCGTTCCAGTCCATCGGTACGGGGGCGGACAGCGGCGACAAGGCTGCGTATAAGGCAGCTACCGGCGCACTCAAGTACGCTCTGCTCACAGGGTTCCTGATCCCAACAGGCGATGACCCAGAGGCAGACGGCAAGACGGATGACGAGATCATTGCTGCTAAGGCTAAGGATCTCTTCAACGGGGTGGTTCAGCAGCCGACCAAGAAGAAGGCTGATGTAGTGGAAGAGGAGTTTGCATTCTGATGGCAAGACTAGACATCTGGCTGAGCGACAAGAAGACGCCAGTCAACAAGGTATCCAAGAACGGTAACAACTATCTCGAAGTGTACGGCACCATGCAGACGGCAGCGTACGAGGAGTGGGCAGACAGCGACCGCGCTAATGCCGCACCTGATCGGTACGCTTACGTGACGCTGCGGTTCTTTGACTCTGAGGCAGAGGATCATGTCGGCAAGGTGTACGAGTGGGCTGTCTCGCAGGAGAAGGACCCGCGTCCGAACGTGCACGTAGTAGGCAAGCTCAACGAGGACCGCGAGTACAATGGCAAGATGTACTACACCATGCTGGTTTCTGACATCTCACCGTTGCGCTATGGTCCACTACGGGGCAAGAAGAATGCGTAGGCGAGAGCTTTCCATGAAGATCGTAGACAGCATCGAGGCGTGGAAGGCTGACGGCTTTGACGACTGCATCGTCGGAGTTGGCCAGCAGTTCACCGAAGGTGGCCAGGTCTTCATCTTCATCTACAGCAAGAAGGCGATCATCGAGAGTATCGCCAATGACATCGTCGAAGAGATTGGCAACCGCGTCAACACGTCGGATGAGGAGCGAGCTGTGCTTGCTGGGTCAGCCTACGATGACGCAGTTGAGTTTTTCGACTACAACATCGCCGGTGCGTACATCGGGCGTGGCATGCCTGTGTTCTTGGAGGACACGTACGACAACATGGTGAGGGAGGTCCTAGGTGAGTGATGCCTCACGTAGGGGTAGACTCAACCGCTCGAGGGGTAATGCCTTCGAGCGGGAGGTCGCTAAGAAGTTTGGCGGCAAGCGAGTCGGACAGTACGGTGGACCGGAAGACGTAGCGGCAGGACAGTTCAACATCCAGGCCAAGTGTGGCCAGATGTTCAGCGAGAAGTACTGGCGCTGGTTGCAGGCGGTGCCACGCAAGGCGGACCAGACTCCGCTCCTCGTAGTCGGTGATGCTCCTGGGTCAGGGGCTAAGCGGAGGGTAGTAGTTATCATCGAGGAGACCGACTTCCTCGATCTGATTGGAGGCGACGATGCAGAGACCACGGAAGAAACTGAATAGCTTTGACCTGGCAGTGTCCTGGGCAAAGATCTTTGAGCTTATTCGCAACCGGCTCAAGGAGTTGGAGGTACCAGATGCCGACAACATCGCAGCGGCTGCGGCAAACATTCTAGCTAAGGAGGGCGCCAATGGCGACAACACCTGATGAGAAACAAGAAAACGATAACGGATATCAGAAGGTACTACGAGCGGCGAAAGCGGCAGTCCATGGAGTTGGGGAAAGAAGCCTACTCATTGCGGCAGCAGCGGGACTTGCAGTCGGACTTGATCACCCTGCGCAAGCAGCAAGCCTTGCAATCCTCATCTATGTCGTCACCAAGCGGTAGGGTACCGGAGGCATTCTCCCGGTACTTCGGGGACTTGTTCTCCGAAGCACACGCTATCATGGTCTCACGTCAGGAATCTTATGGTCCCGGCAACGTAGAGAACCTTGGCCCGGTGGGTGTCTTCTCGCGCATGGCAATGGACAAGGTTGGCCGGATTGCCAACGCACTGAACGGTAAGATCGACAAGGGTCAGCTAGTAGTGGACGAGGACTGGTACAATGCCGAAGTCCATGATGCGCTGATCGACACGATCAACTACGCTGCCATTCTCATTGCCCTTGGGCAGGAGAAGTGGAGCCAGGTATCACGGGAGGCAGACGATGTCGCTTCCGGAGATTGAAGTAATGCCCATCTTGATCAACGGCAAGAGGGCTGCATCTATCACCGTCATCTACGATAATGGTGGATGGAAGGCACACGTTGCGCACCATGACAAGAGCACCCCATTGGCTTCTGTCTTGGCCGAAGGTACTGACTTACTTGGTCCGGAGTCAGCTCGTCAGATAGCATTGGAGCTAGCGGAGAAGTGGCGTGACCAAGAGACAAGATCAGGACGCATCTGACTTCTTTAAGGAGGATGCCAAGCGTATGGGTATTGGCATCCGCGAGTATTGCCGCAGGTTTGGCATTGAGTATGAGTCACTGGGTGGCCTCGAGAAAAAGGACCCCTTGACAAAGCACGAGCATATGGATTACCGTACTTGTGACGTATGCAGGATGAACTCCATCCTCAACGGTCGAAGTACGGAGGACATAAATGATTAGCTCACTACTCTTAACAGTGGCGCTGGCCTTTCAAACTACGGGAGTTCAGACTGGCTACGCCACATGGTATGGCGATACCACACCGGGCGGTCCTAAGGGCTGTCACGGTGGGTATCGCAATACCTGTAGCCCCTACGTTCCGGTCTCTGAGGGCGGACGTGGGGGCGAACTCGTTATGTACGCAGCTGTGCCTGGCTTCGGCTTCTACGATAAGCCGTACCAGGTGAAGGTATGCCGGGTCAAGTACCCGGAGCGCTGCGTCATCGTGACGGTACGCGACTGCCTCTGCAGCAAGAAGACAAAGAATATGATAGACTTGTCTCCGGCGGCATTCATGCGACTGTCAACGTTGGGGACAGGCAGGGTGCTAGTAACCATGGAGGCTTACTATGTACGATACGGAGGACGCTGACATCGGAGTGGGCGAGTGCCCCATCTGCGGTAGGTACCGCAAGCAGATCGACGCAGGGACGATGAAGCCCTGCTACATGTGGGACAGAGTTAAGGAGGCGGACGATGAGCAAGAGGGATAAGTACTTCCGCGAACGAACTAAGATCGGCAAGCTCGAGGCAGCTGCCCTTCGCTTCGCCCTTACCAAGGGGCATGAGCCACGCCTGGTACGTGGCGACCGGCAGTCGACGTCAGTGGGCTGCTACAACTGCGACGCCTGGGGTTGCGCAGAGATCGAGAGTAAGATAGAGATAGTCCATGGCGACATCTTTATGGAGACATGTGGCACAACAATAGTGGAAGAGGAGGTACTCTATGCATCAAACCCCGCACTCTATTGAGGCAGAGAGATCACTGCTAGGGTCGATCCTCATCGACCAGGCGGTGCTCTCTGACTTCGAGCTAAACCCGGACGATTTCTATGAACCACGCCATGTAAAGATTGCTCGTGCAATCGTAGACGTACACACGTCCGGTGCTGCAGTCGACATCGTCACGGTATCGGATGCGCTAGCTGGCAAGTCCGTGCCCATGCTGTACCTAGCTGAGCTATCAGACTCAGTGCCTACGTCCATCCACGCCAAGAGCTACTACGACATTGTCGAGCGCATGGCTGTGTTGCGTGGGCTGGTGAAGGCTGGCACTGAGATTGTTGAGAGCGCATACAAGATGCCGGAAGACCCAGCTACTGCCATCGACGAGGCGGAGAAGATCCTGTTCAGCATCGGCAACAAGCGCCGTGCTGCCAGGTGGAACGACGCACTCGACCTGATGAACATGACGAAGGGGCGAGTCAAGTCCATCGTCATCGACGGGCTGCGCCCAGGCGTACGCTCCGGCATCAGCCAGATTGATGCCATCACTGGGGGCTGGCAGAAGTCAGACCTCGTCATCCTTGCTGCTCGCCCAAGCGTGGGCAAGACGGCACTCGCTACTAGCATGGCGCTATCTGCTGCCATCTCAGGAAAGAAGGTAGCCATCTTCTCCATCGAGATGAGCGCTGAGCAGGTAGGCGCACGCATCCTATCGTCAGCGTCAGGTATTCCGCTCGCTGCTATCCGCAATGGCGGCATCGATCTGGTGCAGATGAGCGAGCTAGAGGAGTGGGCCGATACAGTCGGCAAGCTTGGCATCTACGTCGACGACTCGCCAACTGCTAGCCCATCTGTGATGCGGTCGAAGTGCCGCAAGATCGCAGCTGATCGTGGCGTTGACCTGATCATCGTCGACTACCTGCAGCTCATGGTCCCTGACCGCAGCGGCAAGGATCAGAACAGGGTCAACGAGGTAGCCGACATCAGCCGCGCACTAAAGGGCATTGCTCGTGAGCTGGACGTGCCGATCATCGCGCTGTCCCAGCTCAGCCGCATGAGTGAGTACCGTGATACCGGCGAGCCACGGCTTTCCGACTTGCGTGACTCCGGTGCCATCGAGCAGGACGCAGACATGGTGCTCATGCTCTGGCGCAAGGAGCAACCCGACTTCACCAAGCAGTCTGAGGTAGTCAGCTGCAAGATTGCCAAGCACCGCAATGGTCCGACCGGTGTGTGCGATCTTGAGTTCGTCAAGTCGACCGCAAGCTTTAGGGGGTGACATGTCAGTAACTAAACCGTTGCAACTTTCCATCGACTGCGGATGTTTCGACCTTTGCGACCACGCAATCGAGCGTATCTCTGAGCTTATACAGGATGCCTTCGACGCAGGGTATGACGAGGGTTGGTCGGAATCATTGCAAGGCCTACGCCGGATGATGATTAACGAAGGGGTACCAGGGGCAGAAGATTTAATCGTGCCGCCCCCGCCAGGTAAGAAGGCAGGAGCAGCGATAACAGAGCGTGGCTCGAAGAAGAAGGAGTACTCCAACTAGATTCGCCATCGTCAGGTCTGGTGCGTTCGGTGTTCCGCTAAAATAAAAAAAGTGCCATGGCAGATGGGAAGGAATCATCTGCCATGGCGTTGTCATTCAGCCGTAAACTATCTCATCGAATAGTCCGGCCTGCACAATGTTGTCAGCAACATCGGCGTCTATGTCATTGATGTTGATATAGTAATCATTATGCAACATCAAGTTGACACCACGTCTAATGTGGAATGGAGTTAACTTAAGATCCTTAAAGTCTTCTCCTTCTGCATCAGATAGCACTGCCAATACATAGTCATCTCCGAGAGAGATGGCTTGTGTGCAGTCATCATCTGCATACAAGTGTCTCCACTTGTAGTCATCAGCTACTGCCCAGTAGTTAATGCCACCTTCCATTGCTGTAATAAAAATCTTTACGACATCGTTGTCGTCTAGCTCTACTGCTGATATCTTCATGCTAACTCCTATCTAACTTGCAGCAACCTGCCGCCTTCATTGCACTCATCATCTGCTGAAATAATGTAGTGCATCTCTAGTCCATCCTCTCGCTGGAATACCAGTACTGGGAATGGGTTGGCAAAGACTGACATGCCATCCATGTCTTCTCGATCTATATATCCACGCACTACCTTGCATCCGATGAGAGGATCGATCATCTCTTTAGTGATGTATGCTACTTCTGCATCTACATGCTTATCCTGCGCTTCTTTTTCTGCCTGTCGCATTGCGTCAAAGTTTACCATCTTCTTCCTCCTCTAAGAAGCAGTCGTGGCCGTATGTCCACTCTTGCGACTGCTCTTCATCAAACATATCAAATACCCTATTGCAGTTAGGGCAAATGATTATTGTTGCAATAGCTACATCTCTACTATTAATCATCTGACTGTACTCCTTTCTCTGCTTGGTGCTCAGCTTCAGCTAGCTTTTTCTCCGCCCACTCGATAGCTGGCAGTACTTCGTTCTTATAGAACGCAGCGTATCCGTCTGGGTACACATAACCACCGACTCCATCTAGTGTCTCAGTGCTAGTGCATCCGCACTCCTTGCATTTGTTCTCTAGATAGATATCGAATCGGAATACCTCACCTCTCAGTGCAGCATCAAAGTTCTTTACTTGATTACTAAGGAACTCTTCGTACTCGTGAGGCAAGATGTTCCACTCAGTTGCATCGTCGCGTGTGATGCATGCGAATCCGCACTGGCCGCTATCCCATGGGTCATTGTATCCACCAAGGCTGACGCTGACACCGCTGTGTGCCAGCATGAATAGTGGCTGGTAGTACACGATGGTGTCGGACTTGAGAGCAGCATCGAACTCATCCATACTGTCGCAGATCTCGTCAACCTTGAGGTACCTGCCGGTACCCCTAGATCCAATGATCCAGAAGTTTTTCTCTACATCATAGTCTATGTCCATATGGGTTTCCCAATGGATACCTGACTCTGTTACTCCACCTTCAATAGCTGTGTTCATAGTCCCTCCTGTGCGTCATGCACATAATGCTTAGCGATTTGATACCAATCTACCATCGGCAGGTAACCAATGAAGATTGCGTCTGATGCTGGGCCATGTAGTTCGTCTCGGTCAATGTGTCCGAAGAATATCTCTTCTGTATAATCTTCAAGCCACTTAGCCAATGCATACTTAGCTTGATCTGTATCTACCTTCTCATCGTCTGTCGCATCTTCAAGTTCCTTTAGTGCTTGTTCATAGATGGCATCGCCCATGCCTTCCACTTCTCCAATCCATAGTGCTGTGTTCCATGTCTCCCAGTTAGTCCATCCATTGTATGACTTGTCGCACATAACTACTCCTTCCGTAGCGTGTGCCGGATGGGTGGTGAACCACACCTCTGCCCATCCGGCTGCACCCTACTTAGCTATTACTTGACACCCTTTGATGCCAAGAACTTCTTGTCCTTCAACTTCTTGCTGAAGGTGATGTGAACCTCTGCTACTGTGGCTTCATACAGATCGGCAGTGTCTGCGCGCTCAGTGAAGTCACAGCCTGGCTTCTGAGTTCGCCACTCACGAAGCAACCCTTCATCACTCAGAACTGTATTGAATCCATGGTAACCATCCCATGCATCATTGATCTCCGTGACCTTTATGTCAAGAGATGTAGCAATATTTAGTGCCTTGATATTTCCAGAGACACTGTTGCTATAGCTATTACCTTTGGCAACACGCTTGGCTAGTTCAGGCAATGATGCTTGCATGATCAAGCCAATGATAGATGCGCTTGGTACTTCGATGCTAACCTGCTGGTTGAACTCAACTGGAAGTTCCTTAAGCTTTGGTGCACCACACTCGTTATTTTTCTTAACCATTTGAAACCTCCTTCTTAACTGTCTTATAACCATACTGGTTGTTCTCATAGAATGACTCTAGATTGTAGTCTTCATCCCACACTAGCTGTCCGTCTACTGATTTAAGCAACAGCTCAATGAATGAAACAAGGTTGCCGTACTTGTACTTATTATCGATTTCCTCACCATCAATAAGGTTTTCAAGTCGGTTGAGATACAGTACACGCACCTTGTCGATGTACTTCAGATGCCGAACAGCACTGTCTACATCGTGCTTGCTATATCCAATGATATCATCAAGCTGCTCAATAGCTGCTGACACATTGGCCAATGCCTCATCTGTGTTGCGGACTGCATCACGTGCATTGTCAGCTGCTTGGTCAGCATCCCATGATGCAGATTCAAGGTTAGTTTGAGCAGACTCAAGGGTATCCCTGAGTTCGTTAATGTCAGCCATTAGCTGCCTCCTCACATTGCTTGCAGCACCACGACACATACAATGATGTGCTTGGTGATGCTGATTCTTTGAGTTTCTTGACTTCACTTACAACTTTGTCAATGTTACCATTGATATAGGTTGAGAAGTGACTGTCGGGAACCTCAGTAAATGTTACGACTTCGATCATTGCACGGTGATCATCACCGCTGCAACTCACGTCGTCTGGTTCAAATACCATATCGTTTACCATAATCACTCCTTTAGTTATTTGTATTCATGATACGTTCTAGTTCATCCATCACCTCCTTTTTATTTAGATCTGATACTGTGCGATTGCTAGTAAGATCTGGTTCCTCTGGAAATGGGGCTTCCATTTCTGTCGCTAGCTCATAGCCTAGCATGTATACCATCTTGCTAAGCAGATCAAAGTACTGATCAAGTGCATCATACGTAGCATCCACTGCCTCTTCTTCAGTTGCACCTAGCTCTACCATATCTGCTTCACTTT